>Ga0172367_10002959_pt1 | contig 22660 bp, 23 predicted proteins | sample Lak10m_FD_114542 | JGI IMG/M metagenome (GOLD analysis project Ga0172367, IMG submission 114542) | Freshwater microbial communities from Kabuno Bay, South-Kivu, Congo - kab_022012_10m | ecosystem: Environmental > Aquatic > Freshwater > Lake | place: Democratic Republic of the Congo: South-Kivu... | reverse complement strand
CATATATATGGTGATATCATCGTTTTAGCATAAAATCATTATACTTGAAAACCTACGGTTTTCAAACTTTCCCTTAATGCCAGAAGGTAAACCCTGTGGCAAAGCCAACAGGGAATAGATTTTTTTCAATCATTCAATAGTATATGTTTCCGCTTTTGTGATAATGTGTTTATTTTGATTTAAGAATTTTTGGTAAACATTCCAATAATCACTGTAGTAATAGTTAATTTTTATATTTTTCATTGTTTCAAAAAATTTATATCATCAACTTTTTCAACGAGTTCAACAAGACCATGTAACAATTCTTGCTTTTCTTTTTTCTGAACTCAACCAAATCCGTAATTTGTTAGTTTTTTTTGAACAAAATGCCACATCTCATCTAACTCTAAATGAGAAATATATTTTAGATCTTTTGTATATTCTTTTTGTAATTCTAATGCTATATATCAAAACATTCTTATCCAGTTTAAAACTGAAACATTACTTACTCATAATATTCTTCCTATTCCTCTTAATCACATTCATTCTAAGTAGAGTTTTAAAGCCATTATTTTTATCTCAAACTTTATTCTTCAAGTTTCCGATTTCGTAAAATTACAATGGCATCCTTTTGATTTACATTTATATCTCTGTTTTCCTAAATGTATTCCATTTTTTACATATTCACTACTTCAACATTTTGGACAGTGCATAAGTTTTTTTTTATATAATAAACTTATCTTATTATATTCATCTGTCTTTATTTAGCAATACCGATTATTTTTAAACAAATTCCCTTTGGGATAAAGATAGAAAGTAGTGAATTTTCAGATCTTATACATTTTATGCTCAAAAGAATGTAATTTAAAATGTGATAAATCACTTTATGTTTTTCTCTTTTTTCTAATAAATCTCCTTATTATAACACTCTTCACAATAAATAATTTCCGTTCTTTCAGGAGCATAAGTTGTATGAATTTCTTTTTTACATTTAGCACATTTTCTCTCATATAATTTTATTGCATTTTTTAGTTTTAATCTCATTATATGTCTCATATCAGGATGAAGTCTTGGAATGGGTAAGTTATGTTTTCTATAAAATTCCAGTTCTTGTTTTATTATTCGAAAAGGTTTTTTGCTAATTTCACATTCAATTGCCCAGTTGAGAATATCATTAGGAATATCTGAAATTTTTTCAGGCAACTTACTTGCAAAAATTATTTTATCTACTTTTGGAAAAGGGGCTTCATAATCTGACCAGTTAATTTTTAGTTTTCAGTTTCCAGTCTTCAGTTTACAGAATTTAAATGTATCTGTCTCTTGACTGATAACTGATAACTCAGAACTCTCTAAAGGATAATATTCATTTGCCACTGTTTCATTGTAGCCAAAAGGAGAAATTGATGAAGGAAAAAATTCTCACCATTCTATTCTCCCATCTCATTCAGGAGAGGTTTGAGGTGAGGACATACTTTCTATAATTCTCGGAACAAGACTTTCATATTCTTCCTTTGTATATTGTTTATTGAGAATACAATAAGACATATCACGAAGCCCAACACATCAAAAACAATCGTGAGAGTTAAAACAAGAAAAACAATAAGACATATTTTGGCATTCCCAAACAACAGCAGAAAAAATATTTTTATATACCCCAATTCAACAATTTATTGTTTCAAAAATAAGTTCTGCATCTCTTCCTGCGGTGCTAACATCCATACAATCTTTCGCATTTCTCCATACATGTTCCGCATACTTACAATCCTCAGCATCGTATGCATGAAAACTATAAGTACAATTTTTTGAATCTTCTATTTGTCCACCACTACAATTTTCAGATCTCAAAATCCTTGAATATTTTTTTGGAAATTGTTTTTTAAAATCATTAAATTGATTTATTGTAACTTCATTTATCTTTATTTTCCTTGTTTCTTCTTCATATTTTTCTCTTGTTAATTTTTCATTGAAAAAATAATATTCTTTATCTTGGAGATTGACACATCAAAAACAATTTTTACAGCCATAACAATCTTCCAAAAAAAAACAATTATAACAATTTTTACAGCTTGAGAGAAAAAATGAGTGATTGCAATTGAAACAATCATCACAATTATAACAATTTTCTCATTCGTGAATAAAGCTACAATCAAGACAATCTCTACTTTTCTGAAGCCAATGCCCATAAAAACAGTCTTCATTGTTCGAACTTTCGGAAATTAAGTAGCAATTTTTATTATCAGCCGAAAGATTACAATAACTTGAATTTTCATTGTTTGCTCAAATAATTGCAAGTTTTGGAACCTTATTATTCAGTTCATTAAATTGAGTAAAAAAACTTTTTTTGAAATCCAATTCTATTCCATAATCAAGAAAATTCCATTTATCGCTCCACCAAAAATCTTGATTATACACTGTATAATTTTTATCTAGAGAATAAATAGAAATAATTTCTTTTCCACTTGCATCACATTTTCTTTTATAGAGTTTTCTCTCATTTCTCCACGATAATCGTCTTTGTTTTCTGCAATCTGGACAAAGAGTTGGTATTGGAACAAGGTATTTTTTTCCTCAAAAACTCGGGCTTACTTTTTCATAAAATTCTAAATCTTTATCTGTAATATCAAAACTTAATCCACAATATTTACAAATTTTTGTTTCTACAATTTTTTCGTTTTCAAACATAATGGTTTTTTTAGAAAATATTATTATATTTTTGAGAATATTTCTTTTGTTTGCCTTATTTTTTTCCTATCAAGATGTCTTTGATCTGGATGTCTTCTTGGTATGGGAAGATTATGTTTTCTATAAAAAACTAATTCTTCTTTTATTATTCTAAAAGGTTTTTTAGTTATTTCACACTCAATAGCCCGATTCAAAATATCATCAGGAATATCTGCAATATTTTCTGGCAATTTCGAAGCAGGAATTATTTTTTCTACCTTAGGAAAAGGAGATTCATAAGTAGACCAATTAAAGATTTTTCACTTTTTAAAAAGTCATTCTGAACTTGTTTCAGAATCATAACTTGGAAATTTACCTTCTAATGATTCTGAAATAAATTCAGGATGATAAAGTACTTTTTCACGAGTAAGAGGATAATACTCTTGAGCAACTGTTTCATTGTATCCAAAAGGACTAAGGGAACTTGGAAAAAATTCTCACCATTCTTTTACTCCCTCTCCTGCAGGAGAGGGTTGGGGTGAGGACATATGGTCTATAATTTTTGGAACAAGGATTTCATATTCTTCTTTGGTATATTGTTTATTGAGGATACAGTAGGATTTATTTTTGAGTCAAACACACCCGAAACAATTTGAGCAAACATGACAACTTTCTGAATATAATACTTTATAAGAACCATTAAAACATCCTAAAAGAGTAATACTTGATTTTGCATCTTGATTTCCAAGAGTTTCTAAATTCATTTCACTACTATCTATACCACAAAAACAATCATCATAACAATTTTTTGCTTGATAGGAATCAAGTAAAAATTTTGAATCTTCTGATCAAACATTTCAAAAAGAAAAATAACATCTTTTTGAGTTCTTTTGGAAAGATCAACTACAATCTTCACAATTTATAAACATTTCTATTTCAGATTTTTTTAATATTTCCTTATAATAATCTAAATTTTTCTCAAATTTATTGTTGTATTTTGATATTTCTATTTGATATTCTTCTTTAGAATAAGAAATATTTTTTATCATATATTTTTTATTTTCAAGATTAGAGCATAAAAAACAATCACTACATCCTTTACAATTTATACAATATGATAAATTTGAACTATCAAAACAATTAAAGTTATAAATACATTTATATAAGTTATAACTATTTACACATTCATAACAATTTTGACTATTTGTTATATACAGACTGTCAAAAATATTTACTGATTCATATATTGTACGAGAATAAAAGCATTTTTCTGAATATCAAATATCAAAAGACAGGTAACAAGATTTATTAAATCCTGCACAGTTTATATAATCGCTTTCTTCAGGGTGAACATTTATTAGTGCATTTCTTGGCACTTCTTTCATCAACTCTCCAAACTGCTCAAAAAAACTTTTAGAGAAATCAAAATCACGACCATAATCAAGAGCATCCCATTTATCACTCCACCAAAAATCTTGATTATATACTTTGTAAGGTTTATCAGGAGAATAAATAGAAATTATTTCTTTTCCACTTGCATCACATTTTCTTTTATAGAGTTTTCTTTCATTTCTCCAAGTAAGCCTCCTTTGTTGTCTACAATCTGGACAAAAAGTAGGAGAAGGAATGAGGTATTTTACTCATCAAAAACTTGGACTTACTTTTTCATAAAATTCCAAATCTTTATCAGTAATATCAAAATGTAATCAACAACATTTACAGATTTTTGTTTCTACAATTTTTTCCATAGACAAACATATTATATAATTAATGATTATATAATATGTTAATTCACAAAGAAGCAAGATAATATTTTAATAAAACTTGATTTTTCTCTCTCTATAGAGTAAAATATATGTGATAATTTTTTCACAACACTATGAAAATATATATTTATTTTGAACAACTTTGATTTAATAAAAAAGAAACGGATATTTTTCTTGCTTTGTATAAGTTTTGAAGTCAACCAGCAAGTGTGATTGCAAAGTATACAAAATTAGAAAGAACCTATGTCTATAAAATTCTTCTGAAATTTTCTCAAGAAAATCTTGTTTCCAGTACTCAAAAAAACGGAGTAAAGCACTTTTTTATAAGTGATGCTTCTGTTATAAAAAAATTTATAAAAAATAAAATCTCCCATTACCAAAAGCTCGAAGATGAATTTTTTGTTATCGAAAATGAACTCAAACAATTTGAGAGTAAATATAGTTTAGAAATACCTAAGATTTCTCTTTTTGATGGGCTCGATGGCATACAAAATATGTATGAAGATATTTATACTTATATGAAAAAGAAAAACTATATTTCTCTCAAACTTTTCGCATCAAATGTACTTGAATCAAAAGGAAGTGAAAATGGAAGCCTGAAATATTATGGAGAAGCATTTTTCCAAAAACTTCAGCAAGAAAAAATATCCGTTGATACTTTTCTCTGAAATGGAATCAGTATTATGGAGTCGGTGGGAAAAACAATTCATATTGACGAACTCGATACTCTTCCCGCCTCTAATGCTTCTATAAATATATTTGTTGTGGGAGATATTGTTTATATTTTTATTTTCAAAAATATTCCCATAGGACTCAAAATTCACAGTGAAGAACTTGCAAACTCACTTCATTTTATGCTCGATAAAATGAGAGTGGATTAAAAAAATCCCACACAAAATTTTGTATGGAATTTTTTAAAAGATGGGAAATTTAAGCTTCCCAAGAAATTGAATCAACAGGACAAGCGGATATTGCATTTTCCACTCATTTTCCTTCATAATCATCCATCTCAATTGTAAAACTTTTTCAAGACTCATCATCGAGTTCAAAAACCCCCTCAGAAACAACTACACAAGCATTACAGCCAATACAAGTATCATTTACTTTTGGAAATCTTTTTCCTGCACTTTTAAGAAGTTTTTTCTTTTCTTCTGAGAGAATAGTCATATTTATATTTTTAAAAATTAAAACTAAACAAATTCTATAGACAGAACAAAAAAAATCAATTTTTTATAAAAATAAAAACCTAGCTTTACTAGGTTTTTATATATGAAATAAAACTGAGAAATAAAAATATTGAAACAAAATCATATCCATTTTACGGTCAGCCAAACGATTTGTATCCCTTGGGATTCAAATGTTGTAAGAAGTCCGCTGTATTTCAGAAAAAACTTTTGCAAGAATTTTCTCCCATACAGCACCAAGCACTTCTTTCTTGTTTATTGGCATAAGGGAAAATTTGATTTGACCTGCAGCCTATAAAACAGATGAGAGCAGTATAATACTTTTGTAATTTTTATCAATACCATTATACTAACAAAAAATATTTTAGCTATAAAAAATTTAACAATGTTTGGCTATATCATTATACATACTCCATCATTTTTTTATTCAAAAAATACTATTGACAAGATATTTGAAAGTATTTCAAGGAATATTGACAAAAAACAAAAATGAATACTTAATATTGTCTTTATGGAGCCTCAAAGTATAAAAAATTTGAACAATATTTACAGAAAAAAAAATAATGAAACGGATGTTTTAAGTTTTCATTATTTTGAAGATTTTAGTTGATTAAAAGACGATGAAATCGCCGGAGAAATTATTCTTTGTGAAGAAATTATAAAAATACAAGGAACTGAATATGGACTTGGAAGTGAAAAAGAATTTTATAAACTACTTATTCATTCTCTTCTCCATATACTCGGTTTTGATCATGAAAATGATAAAGAATATTGAGTAATGCAAAATTTAGAAGAAAAAATAGGAAAAGAACTTGAATTATTTTAAACTAAAAGAACCTTTCGTATTTTGATTCAAGTTTATCTGTAAACAATACTCCATCTAAATGATCTATTTCATGCTGAACAACTCTTGCTGAAAGTCATTTTAAAACAAGTTTTTTTATTCCTCATTTTTCATCTGTGTATTGAAGTTTTATTTCTTTCCATCTCTTTACAAGTCATTTTTCTTCAGGAATAGAAAGACAACCTTCTTTATCAAGTTCTTTTTCTTCACTATGTTCAAGAATTTCTGGATTTATCATCATAATTGTTGAGAAATTTTCATCTTCCCGATCTTTTAAAAGGCTGACAACAATAAGTCTTTTATTAATTCCAACTTGTGGAGCGGCGAGACCAACTCAAGCATTATCAGGATTTTTGATGTACTTCAGCATTTCTTTCCCGAGTTTTTGGTATTTTTTTATTTCCTCTTTTTCTATAGGTGTACTTACTGCTCGAAGAATTGAATTATCTTTCCCTGTTTCTATATGTAACATACTTAAAATATTCAAAATAATTTTTTATACTATATTTATTTTTTTATTTTTTCCTAATTTTTTTCTTGCTAAATTATTTTTTTGTTTAAAAATATATTTAAGAAAAATATGAAGCCCTTGTTCCAAGAATTATAGAAAATATGCAAAAAACTTGAGAATGGGGAGAATTTTTTCCAAGCTCACTTTCTCCGTTTTGATACAATGAAACATTTGCTCAAGAACTTTTTCCAATAAATCCTACGAAGACCGGTCTCAAGTGAGAAATAAATTATATTGATAAAGAATGAAATATTTACAAGACTTTACAAGAAGCATGAAAGAGACCGGTCTTTAAGTACAGCAATTATGAAGCCCCTTTTCCTAAGGTAGAAAAAATAATTCCAGCTTCAAAGCTTCCTGAAAATATTTCTGAAATTTCTAATGATATTCTCAATTGGGCAATTGAAGATGAAGAAAGAAAAACAATGGGTTTAAACCCATTGTTCAGAATAGTAGATCAAGAACTTGAATTTTACAGAAAACATAATCTCCCAATTCCAAGACTTCATCCTGACCAAAGACATTTTGAAAGATTACAACTTAGAAAAAATATTACTATCTATTTAGAAAAATAAGAGTTTAAATTAAATATTATTTTTTTGTTAGATTCTATCAGAAAAACAAAAAAATCTTGAAACAGAAGAAAAAAAATATATAATCCCCTCAACTTGATTTTTTGTATCAAGAGAGAGTGAGAGAGAATAGGCTCGTTATCATCACTCCAGCAACCTGTCTTTTAGATAAGGTGCTAAGTCCTACCCAGTAAAGAGGGAAAGATATAACAACGATTTTTTTCAAGCTTATAACTTTTCTTCTTTTACAAAGGGAGAAAAGTTTTTTATTTTTTAAAAAAGAGAAAATATGAAATATTATATAACTTCAGAGTCAGTGACTTGTTGACATCCAGATAAAGTTTGTGACCAAATAAGTGATGCTATTTTAGATGCTTGTCTCGCTCAAGACAAAGATTCAAGGGTTGCTTGTGAATGTCTTACGACGACTTGAACAATTGTTGTAAGTGGTGAAATTACGACAAATGCTTGGGTAAATTTTCAAGATATTGCAAGAAAAGTAGTTCGTGATATTGGTTATGATAGTCTAGAAGCTGGTTTTAGTGCTGATGATGTAAGTGTCCAAATTCTTATCAATTCTCAGTCTCCAGATATTGCTCAATGAGTAGATACAGGATGAGCATGAGATCAAGGAATAATGTATGGATATGCGACAAATGAAACAGAAAATTATCTTCCAGCACCGATTAGCTTTGCTCACAAGCTTTCTCGCAGGTTAGAACAGGTAAGAAAAGAAAAAATACTTCCATTTCTTCTTCCTGATGGAAAAACTCAAGTTACAATAGAATATGATGAAAATGGAAAAATCCAAAGAGTTGATACGATTGTTATTTCCAGTCAGCATAAAGTAGATGTCAGCCAAGAAGAAATTCACAGGGGAATAAAATCTCAAATTATAGAGCCAGTTTTGGGAAAATATATAGATGAAAAAACCATTATTCATATCAATCCAACAGGAAAATTTACGATAGGATGACCAAAATGAGATTGTGGGCTAACAGGAAGAAAAATAATTATTGATACTTACGGAGGAGTAGGAAGACACGGTGGATGAGCTTTTTCTGGAAAAGATCCGTCAAAAGTAGATAGAAGCGGTGCCTATATGGCAAGGTATATTGCAAAAAATATAGTCGCTTCTGGAATCTGTGATAAGTGTGAAATTCAGCTTTGATATGCGATAGGAGTTGCAGAGCCAGTTTCTATTTATGTAGATATGTTTGGGACGGAAAAAGTTTCAAGAGAACTTGTTATAGATACCATTAAGAAAAATTTTGATTTAAGTCCAAAAGGAATTATTACTCTACTTGATCTTAAAAAACCAATTTACCAAAAAACAGCAACTTATGGGCATTTTTGAAGAGATGATGTGAGCTGGGAACATCTTGATAAAGTAGAGGTTTTTGCAAAATTAATTGGATAAAGAAGGGTATGTTTAAAATTGAAGAAGTTAATTGCTCACAAAATGATATTTATAGAGAAAAATTGTGAAATCTTTTAAAAGAGAAATTAACAGGTTTTAAAAACCAGATTTATTATGTGGTAAAAAATAATAAATGAGAAGAAATCTGATATTTAAGAATTGTTTATGATTTTGAAGAAAAATACTTTGAAGAATATTCTTTAAAAAATTATCATTGAAAAATTATGTGATTTTTTACATGAATATTTGTAAATGATGATTATAGAAAACAATGAATAGGAACAAAATTATTTTTATTGTGATTAGAAAAATTTAAAACTTTGTGACAAGAATATGTCTTTTCTGATGCAAGAGATTCAAGTTTAGGAATATTTTTAAAAAATTGATTTGAAATAATTTGACAAAGAATTGCTCCAGAATGATATAAACAAACAGTAGTAATAAAGAAAATGGTTAAATAAAAAATACTTTTGCAGAGAATAATTTCAAACTATTCTCTTTTTTTGTTTTTTTTAGAAAAAAAGAATTTTTTATGGTATTATATCCATATATTTCTTATTTTTTCTAATGAATTATTTGGAAACTTTAGAAGCTGATGAAATACCTGTTATAGATTTATCTCAAGGATGAGAGATTTTATTGGATCTAAAATTCATTGCCTTTTTATCTCAAGAAGTAAAAGATAGTATTTTTTGTGTTATAGAAAATATGGAGCAAGAAAGTTGAGAAATTCTCGAAGAACAAGTATTTGATGAAGAAAATAAGGAAGTATGACAAGTCCAAATTTTTCAAGTAGAAGTTTCTCTCGGAAGAAAACAAAAACCAGTAATTATTTTTACTGGTTTTTGAGATGAAAAAAGTATAAAAGAACAAGTAAAAAAAGTTTTTTCTTCTCTCTTTTATGAGAAAATAAAAAGAGTTTCTTTTTTAAAGAAAAAGCGAGATTAGCTTGCACGAGTTCTTGTTGTTGGGGCATTGTTTTGAGAATTTGTTGAATTATTTACACTATTTGATGAGCCGTTTATTGGGGTAGAAACATTTGTTTTTTGTGAACTACAACTTGAAAATAGAAGTGGAATTATTCATAAAAAAATAACTAAAATATTTTTATTTTTTGTTTTCATATAAGGGTAAAATAAGAGAATTAGTTATGATAAATTAGCTTGCAAAAGTATTTGTTGAAGGTGGAGGAGTTGGTGCTGTTTCTACTACTAGAGGCGGAGTTTCCACTACTGCTGGTGGTGGAGTTTCTACCACTGGAGCTTGAGTCACTGTTGTTGGAGTTACGGTCGGAGTATCTGTCATAGTTGAAGAAGAACTTACAGAAGCATTAGAATTTGCTTGTCTTTCTTGAGCAAGGTTACTTTTTATTTTAGCTCTAAGTTGATCACGATATTCTTTTGAAGACATAGTCTTTGGTTCATTTGGAGTCGAAAGAGTTGTTCCTGTTTCTCATCATGATGAAGTATTTTCATTTAAGGTTGTTCATGTAACTGAAATATTTATTTGATTTTCTCAAAGGGAAGGATTAATAATACCACTATTTGTGTTTATATTTCATTCAGTTTTCGTATTTAATGGTTCTGTTTTTGAACAAGCAAAGGTAAAAAATAAAAGGAAAATGGAAGAAAGTATTTTTTTCATAAAATTAAACTTAATTATAAGAATAAAAATTTTTTAAGATTGTTTCTTAAAAAGTATGAGATTAATTTCAATATAAAATTAAATCAACTCATCTATCATAATAAATAATTCTCTTTTAGTCAAATAATCTTGAGAGAATATTTTCTTTTTTAAACTTCATTTAAGTTCTCTTTGTTACAATAGCCTCGCTTTCAAAAATGTAATTACAAAAAATTTTGAGAGAGGGGATTATGAGAAGAGCTTAAAAAAATGAGAGTTTTCAAAAAATAAATAAAAAGAAAACTTCCATATAAAAATTAAAAATTATTTAAACTCCTTCTGTTATAATTTCCCTGCTTTAGAAAAAAACTCAAAAGCAAAAACAAAAATGTGAAAAAGAATAAATCTTTTCAATACAGTTACATATTAAAATTTATATAAAAAACTGTTTCTTTGAAAAATATTCTTTCAAACAATATTTAACTTTATATTTCTAATACAAATACACATGAAAACAAAAAATATTATTCTTGCTGGTTCAGCTTGATTAATCGCCGTTTCTTTACTTGCTTCTAGCTTTACTTTTGCAGATTCTGCAACAAAAAGTTTGACAACAAACTGAACAAAAAAGACAACAACAGAACAAAAAACTGGAAAACATAATAAAGGAGGAAAAGAATTTTCTTGAAAATGACAAATGAACTCAACTTTTGTAAAATCTTTACCAACGGCAACTCAGGAAAAACTTAAAACTTTGCAAGAAGCACAGAGAACAGAAATGAAAGCGATTATGGATAGCTACAAAGATATTGAAAGAACCGATGCTATCAATGCAGAAATCAAAGCAAAAATAGAAGCACTTCAAATAAAACACAAAGCAGACATAACCACTCTTTTAAGTGGAATTACTGGAGCCGAAGACTTTATCGCTCAGATGGGGCAAGGTCCAAGAGGAATGTGAGAATGACATTTTGGAGGAATGGGAAAAATGAGAGAAGATAAATAATTTTTAATTAGTAATTTATATCAAAAGGAGAGATGGATAAAAACATCTCTCCTTTTTAAGTTTATTTTAAAGAAAGTTTTGTAAAATGCCTATATAAAATTACTATAATACATATTAAAAAAACATTATGAAAATACTTGTTATTGAAGATCATCCGAAAATAAGGGAAAATATAATAAAATTTTTTACTCTCAAATCCTATGTGGCAGAGTGAGCTTTCAATGGAGAAGAAGCATTGACGAAGATAGCACTTTCTTCATATGATGTCATTATTCTTGATATTAATCTTCCTCTTTTGAATGGAAAAGATTTTCTCAAGATTTTAAGAGAAAAATGAAATCAAGTTCCTGTTATAGCTCTTACTTCTAACAGTATGCTTGAGGATAAGCTAGAAGTTTTTGACCTCTGAGCTGATGATTATTTAACAAAGCCATTTGAACTGCTTGAGCTTGAAGCAAGAGTAAATGCTATTTTTAGTAGAAAAGATAAAGTTATGGAGCAAAAGGTGTTGGTATGAGATTTGGAAATAAATCTTTCTAAACATAAGATTTTTAAGGGAAATGAAGAGGTGAATATTTCAAATAAAGAATTTTTAATAATAGAATTTCTCGCAAAAAATGCAGGAATTCCAAGAAATAAAACAGAGATTTTAGAGTATGCATGGTGAGAAAGAGAAGATAATCTCAATTTTAGTAGTGTGACTCTTGAGGCTCATATTTCCTATATTCGTAAGAAATTTGGTAAAGATTTTATAAAAACAATTAAATGAGTTGGCTATGTTATCAATAAATAAATATTTTAAATCTTCAGAAAAGCTCCTCGCAGTAAAGATTAGTTTTATTGCTTTTTTGGGTCTTGTACTTTGTCTTACCTTTCTTATTTTTTTGAATGGATTCTACCTTATAAATACTGAAAAGTGAAAATTTCTAGAAGATATAGAAATGTTTGAACAGACAATTCAAGAATACCCACTTCCATTTCTTGCCGATAAACAAGCAAAAGATTTTTTAAATCCTTTTTGACCAGGAAAGAGAGATTTTATGCAAAAATCTCAAAGAAGAGTTATCTTAGAAAGACTTATGAGGGACTCTATTATCATCAATAAAAGTGGTATTGTAGAGAAAATGGGAATTTTCCAATATATAGATATAGAGCAAGACAATCTTGATAATGAAAATGAAGAAGAAATATTTGAAAAAGAATTTGATGAAAAAAAATTTATTCTCTATCGTTTTAATTTATGAGAAAATGAAATATTTTTTTCTAGAGATATTGATTACATTTCCTTTTTTCAAAATCGTTTGATTATCAATTCTTTTTTACTCAGCATCGTATTTTTTATAATTATTTACCTTGTTTCTTTGCAGTTGGCACATCTTACTATTGCTCCAATAAAAGAAAACAATAAAAAACTCAAAGAATATAATCATAATCTCGCTCATGAGCTAAAAACTCCGCTCAGTGTTATGGGATCAAATCTTGAAATGTTTGAGATGAGTCCAGAAAAAGGATTTATTTCAAGTTCAAAGGAAGAAATAAAATCAATGGAGCAGATTATAAATTCTCTCTTATTTCTCAGTGAAAATAGCATTATAAAAGACAAAGAAAAGCTAAATTTTTCCAGTCTTGTTAAAGAAATTGTTTCTCAGCAAGAAACAAAAAAGAAATTTGAACTTGAAATCAAAGAAAAGAAGATTTTTATAGAGACAGACCCAATTCTCCTCAAAAGGCTTGTTACAAATCTTATCGAAAATGCCATAAAATACTCGCTTGATGACACTATTTATATTTCTCTCTCCAAAAAGAAATTTAAAATAAAAAATAAAACGAATATGGTCCTCAATAATGAAGAGGCAAAAAATTTCCTCGAGCCATTTTATCAGTTTGATACCTCAAGACATAGCAATGGTTATGGGCTGGGGCTTTCTATCGTAAAAAGAATTTGTGAAACTTTTTCTTGGGAAATAGCTGTCAAAGTGGAAGAATGATTTTTTATAGTGAGTATTGATTTTTAAAGATGAGGAAAAAAATTACATAAAATGTCATTGCGAGGAGCTAAAGATGAAGCAATTTAAAGCATAGTTTTTGGATTGCTTCGTTCCTCGTAATGACAAGACTGTTTTAAGTTCAGAATGACAATAATTTTTGTTAAAATCAAATTAATTTACTTATAGCCTCAAAAAAGGTACCGAACTCTCATTTTTGACTTATTTTATTTTGTTTAAAATTTGATATTTTTTCTTTGTGAGTTCGCTCCCAAAAGTTGAAAAAATATAATCCCCCTAGCTCGTTCCTCGCTTTTCCCCCTTGTCAAAGGGGGACTTTTTTTTGTTCCTCTTCTGACAAGGGGAGGTGAGGAGGAGTTTTTGTTTTTTTGTACTTTCTTTTTTTGTCATTGCTAGTGAGAGCGAAGCAATCTAAAGAGTTATTTTGAGAATTAATTAGGTTTGAATAATTGAGGACTCTCAGATTTTGGAGGATTATCTGTTTTTTGTATTTTTAAGAATAATGTTGTTAAAAATTCAACTCACATAATTAATGCTTCTCATTTTCATAAAGAAGGTAAAAAGCTTAAAAATGATTTATTATAATTTGAAACTGCATTTTCAATAGCTGATTTATCTTTATCATTTATAAGTCTATGGACTATAAAGGTTCACATTTGACTTAATATTCATTCTGGAATATCTCTAGGTCTTTGAGTTGATAAACATAAATATAAACCATATTTTCTACATTCTTTTGCAATTCTCTCAAAAGCATTTAACTCAAACTCTATTCAATATTCATCTTTAATAACATGTCATAAAAATAAATGTGCTTCATCTATAAAAATAATTAATGGTTTTTTTATAAAATCTTTGTTTTTTGCCCTTATAAGCAAATTTCTTCATATTGAATTAACTAAAATTTCTTTTATTCTTTGTTCTTCAGGAATATTGGAAAAATCAAGTCTTAAAATTCTATTAGAATTTTCATCACCTAAATAATCATTAAATAAATCAAATATTCATATTCATTTATTAGTTTTTGAAAAATTAAAAATTTTATCAACCTCGTTATTAGATAATAATGTTTGTATTCTAAAAATTAAAGATTGTAAATAAGAAACAGCATTTTTATCTTTATCTCAAAAATTTTCTGGTTTTTTTCAATAATCTGCACTTTCATATACAGCAGATAAATATAGTTGAACTACCAAGCTCTTAATATCATAATTTCATATTTTAGAAGTACCTATAATTCTATTGTATTCTTTTTTTTCTTTATTTTCTTTATTAAATGCTTTTATTTCTCAATTATCTAAAAAAGAGTCTTTACTATATACTTTTTCTAATTCTTCTATTGAAGATAAAATTTTTAATGAAGTTTCTAATAATGGTAATTGTGATTGTCATGCTGGTCTAAATAATGCACATAAATCTTCAAATAAAAAATCATTATAATCTAAAAAAACTTGATTTTCTGAAGAATTAAATATAAATCATTTATTTATTTTAGTATCTAAATTTTCAAATTCTCAAGTTGGGTCTAAAAGTAAAATTTTTGCTCATTCTTTTCATATTAATTCTTCAATAATTTTAGAAACTGTATAACTTTTTCATCATCAAGTTGTTCAGACTATTGCACAATGTCTTTGAAAAATTTTATTTGCAGAAAGTTCTATTGTATCTGAAGTGTCTAAATCTTCTCAAATACTTATTTTATCATTTTCAAACTCATCTTTATTTTTGTTTAAAAGTCCAATATAAAATTCTGAATCTGTAACATAAACTTTTGTTCAAACAGAAGGAAAATTATTTATACTTTTTTCAGGATTAAATGTGATTAAATCAAATGAAAATAATAATTCAACATATCAAACAGGATGAAAATCTAAGTTTTTATATTTTTCTTCAGTTAAATCTTTTCTCTCTTTTTCTGGTAAACTTACTTTCACAAACTTTCATAAAAATCATTTTGTTTCTCATTCTATAGCAACATAGCTTCAAACTAATCATCAATGATAAGTTTTTCAATGATTATAAAATCTATTTAAGTGAGAAGAGTCAGGAAAATGTATTTTAATTTCTCAAGCTGAAACCTCTGAGACATATCAAATAATATTTCTTGGACTAAAAGGGTTATTTAATTTCATTTTCTCATATTTTAGTATTAAAAAGATTATTCATCATATTAAACAATTGTGACTCTGGTGTTTCTATATCAGATAAATTAATGCTTAAAAGATTAACTAATCACCAAAATCTCATATTATAAATATTTATTCTTTTCATAAAAAAATATGGATATAATTCTTTAAACCTTTCATTCAAATTTAAATATTCAATACTATCTTTTTCTTCAAATGAATAAAGTTTTTTATCTGGTGATGAAAAAATATTTATTGTTAATGATGTATTGTTTTTTAAGGCTTCAAAAATCATTTGATTTATATGAGTATCACCAAATCAATATCATATAATATTTAAAACAGTTTCTTTTCTTCTTAGTTCAAGTTGAAATCTTGTTAACATTTCAAAATAAGGCATATTATATGATTCTTCATATTTGGCTTTTCAAGGATAAATTATCATTCCTTGGTCTTCATTTTTTAAATCTGCAATACTTTCAGGGGTAGTTATTTTTATAATATCTTCTTTTTTATTCCAATTCAAAGAGCCATGCATTTTATATAGATGAAAAACTCTTGAATGCATTGAATTATTTTCAAGTCTATTATCTTTTTTTTCAATAATATCTAAATCAAAATTTGAACTTGCAAATCTTCTTGGTGAGGTAAAAGAAAAGCCATCTATTATTGTATATAAATATTTACTTGCAGTTTGTTCAAATAAAGTATCATAATTTAAAGTAAAAATTTTTAACCTAGATTTATTTGATTGTCCTCTTATTTTAGTTATATAATGAAGAAAGTATTGAAATTCAGAATTATCATTATATTCTATAAAACATTTCTCCTTAAGTTCATTTTCAAGATTTCTCTTAAGGTTTATAGCTTCTTTATCAATATTGTTAATATTATTAGCATTATTTATGTAAATAATAAGTTTTGATAAAAATTCTTCTAAATTGTCATTATTTTCATCATTATAATTTAATTCTTCTCTATATTCTTTAAATTTATCTTTTAAAACACTTTTATTATTAAAGTAATCCCATAAATCAGACATTAAAAGTCATTTACTCGATTTAGAAATTCAAGCTCATGTTAAAAAAATACAATTTTCTTTTCTTGAAAACAAATCTTGTAATTCTTTTGCTACCTTATTGGTTTCTTTTTCTTTTTTTTCATATTTTTTATCATCTCATTCTTCAGTTGGTTTTTCTTCTTTTCAAAATTTATCATTTTCTATAATTAAATTATTATGATCATAATAATTTATATCTGATTTTTTGATGCACATAATTTAACATTTATTTATTAATACCACTATATTAAAAAAATGAAGCCAAAAATCAATAAATTTAAAAAATTATTCTCCACAAAATGAAGATGGAATTTTAAAATATTCAAACTGAAAACTTAAAAAAGACTTAATTGATAATTTGAAATTGTAATTTTTACCCTCTATGTAATATATCTTCATGCACACTATTCGCAGAAAGACACCCCTCCGCAGCACTCATAATTGCTTGTTTAAATTTATTACTATTTGTGCTTACATCTCCAGCTGAATAGAGTCAAACGACACTCGTTTGTTGTCTTTTATCTACGATGAGACAGCCTTCTTCATCTTTTTGTGGATTGAGTCCATCTACTATATGAGTAAAAGGATCAGACCCGATAGCCACAAATATACCATCTACTTTGAGAATTTTTCCACTTTTGAGTTCCACTTCTTCTACAAATAAATTGCCTTTTATTTCTTTGACTTCTTCATTGAAAACAAGCTCAATATTTTCTTTTTTCTTCACTTGTTGCACCCAAATTTCCTCAGCTCTAAAAGTATCTTTTCTATGAATAAGCTTTACCGATTTACAAATATCAGCAAGATAAAGAGCTTCTGTAAGAGCAGAGTTCCCTCATCATACGATAGCTATATCTCTGTTTTTAAAAAACATTGCATCACAAGTCGCACAATAACTTACTCATTTTCCTAAAAATTCTTTTTCTCACGGCACTCCAAGTTGCCTATATTTATTTCCAGTTGCAAGGATAACAAAATCACTTGTAAATACTTTGTTTGATTCTGTCATGATAGTAAAAATATTATTTTCTTTTGAGACTTCTTTGACGGTATCAAAAAGTATTTCACTTCCTGCCGTTTCTGCATGATGTCTAAAATTGTCCATTATCTCTTTTCCACTGGCACTTATGGTTCACGGATAATTTTCTACTTTGTGAGAAGTGGCTAAGGCTCCTCATGGCATTGCTCCAATGATAAGATTTTTTATATTGTAGCGACTCGCATACATTCAAGCAGGAAATCAAGCACTTCAAGCTCAAATAATTATAAGTTCATAATGCATAAATCTTTAATTAAAATATAATTTTCGTTATTTCCCATAGTATAGAAAATTAATTATTTGTAAAATTTTTAAGTTTTTATACAATAAATATTACTTTTTAATTTTTTATAAAAATATTATGGAAAACAAAGGTTTTATGCAAGAATTTAAAGAATTTGCTCTCAAGGGAAATGTTCTTGATCTTGCTGTCGCAGTTGTTATTGGTTGAGCTTTTGGAAAGATAGTTTCATCACTTGTTGTTGATATTATCACTCCGCTTGTTTGAATTCTTCTCGGATGAGTTGATTTTACAACCCTTGCTTATACCGTTATCAATCCTATAAGTAATCAGCAAGTATCATTAAATTATGGAAATTTTATCCAAAATATTTTTGATTTTATAATTGTTGCTTTTTCTATATTTATTTTTGTGAAAGTTTTAAATAGTGGAATGTCAAAGGTTTCAAAATGATTATCAAAAGTATCTGAAAAAGTAGTAAAAAAAGAAGAAAAAAATGAGAAAAAAGAGCTTAAAGAAGAAGTAAAAGAAGAAAAAAAGGAAGTAAAAATTTCTCCGAAAGAAGAAAAAAAGGAAACAAAAAAAGCTCCTTCTAAAAAAGAAAAGATTTCTCCTGAAAAAGTTTCAGAAAAAAAAGTAAAAGTTGTACCCAAAAAAGTAAAATCATCAAAAAAACCAGTTTCTCCAAAAAAAACTTCAGTAAAAAAATAATAAAATTTACTTGGTCATTGATATAAATTTTATTCAAAATACAATGAGTATTGTTCAAAATATTTTGTTTAATTTTGTTTGTATTTTTTCATATAAAATTCTAATTTTTTTATTATTCATAATTATAGCGATAAAAGAAAACCAGAGAAAATTATTTAAAATAATTGCAAAAGAAGAAACAAATAGAGTAAAATTATCTTGTTTTTCATTCATAAGTATTGTAAATAAACTTAAAAAAAATAATATTGCTTTGGGATTGAGAATATTGCTAAGAAATCATATTTTTATTGCTTCAAGAAAAGATATTTCTCGTTGGATAATAATTGTATTTTCTTGTAATTCTTTTTCTAATTCCAACTTGGAAATAAATAGATTGAGTCAAAAATAAATAAGATACATTGCTCACAAAATTTTTATAATTCAAAATAATAACAATGTCTTTGAGAGAATAATTCATAATCATAAAAGACTATAAGATACATGAAACAAAACTCATAAAGAGCTTCAAATTGCCATATAAATTCCTGTCTTTTTTGAAGAAGATAATGAAGTTTTTATTATCATTATAAGATCAGGTCATGGGAGAATAAGAGCAAGGAGGTGAATAGATACAATAGTAAGTATAAGAGCTTCTCTTTCCATAGTTTTTATTATTTAGAGATTAAAATATTTACAAAAAAAGTTCCTCAGTATTTTTGCTGAAGAACTTAGTTTTTTTGTAATAAAATTTTTAGCACAAAAAATCTTTCTTCAGCTTGATAAGGAAGAAGAAAAAGAAGAAAGATATTTTTGTAATTAGGTTCATAGGGGGGGGATTATGAGGTAATATTTTTAAGCAGCTATTCTTCATTTTTTTACATCATCAGAGAGAGCTTTACATATTTTTGCAGTTTCTTCTATTGAAGAACAAGGATCAGTAAGAGAAAGACCATGTGTTATTTTGCTAAAATCTCAATTTTTTGGGAAATCTTGTCTTCATTCTTTAATGTAACTTTCACACATAAATCCTTTTACAAATTCTTTTAATTCAGGTTTATCTTTTATACTATCTAATACTTCTAACATTATTCTTTTTTGCTCTTCAGGTTTTTTTCAAGAATTTTCATGATTTAAATCAATTATTACACTTGGATTTTCTATTCACCTTTTTATCATTTCTTTATAGGCTTCTTGTATAAAATTTAAGTCATAATTTGGTTTTCCATTTCCTCCTCTTAATATAAGGTGGGCATATTCATTTCAATTTCACCTATAAATATTATTTCATATAGTGCAAATACTTCATCATTTTTGTGCTGACTCAACAGAATTTACTCATGTTATAACATTTCAATCAGTTGAATTTTTCATTCATATAGGTTGAGTAGCTCATGATGATACTTCTCTATGATATTGATTTTCTGTACTTCTTGCACCAACTGCTAAATATGAATATATATCATCAAAATGATTATATAATTGAGGATGAAGCATTTCATCAGCAAGTCCTATACCACTTTCTTCAATAATTTTTATTGCAAGTTTTCTTGAGTAGATAAGTCATTCATTGAAATTATTTATTTCTTCTTCAGTTAAATCTTTTGTATTTAGTTCTCAATTATTTATATCTTCTAGCGGTCCTTGTTGTAGTCACTTCCATCCTCCTACAGTTCTTGGTTTTCAAGTATAAAATCTCATAACAAAGACAATTTCATCTCCATATTTTTCCTTTAATTCTTTTAATTTTTGGGCATATTCAAGGAGAGAATCTTCAAAATCTGCAGAACAAGGTCAAACAATCATTATTTTTTTATTCGATTTTCAGGCAAGAACATCTTCTATTTCTTGTTGAGTCGCTTGTATTGTTGCTATTGCTCCTTCAGATAAAGGGGCTTTATTCTTTAGATTTTCTGAATCAATCAATTTTCATAAATGTTCACTTCACATAAACAATAAAATTAATAAATAAAAAAAGTTCTTCATTTTGCTGAAGAACTTAGGTTTTTTGTAATAAAATTTTAGCACAAAAACTAATCCTTCAGCATTTCTCTAAAGAAGAAAAAGTAAAATCCAAAAGATATATATTTACTTGCATTCATAATATTTCCTTTTGTGTTAAAAATACTTTTATACCATAATCACTTTTTTATAAAAAGCAAACTTTTTTATGAAAAAATAAAAAGACTAAAAAAATTTGACATACAAAGCTATATTTCTATACTACATAAGCTTTTTGAAAATTATGCGAGGGTAACATAAAAGAGTGAGTGTACTAAGGCTTCAACCCTTGGGTGTGCGAGTTCAAACCTCGTCCCTCGCTCCATAAATTTTAAAAGTTGAGGAGGTTTGAAAGGAGGTTTTTTGCGAAAGCAAAAATTTGAAAGCGATGAATAAGAGCTTTCAAAACGGAGGGCTGACCCGTAAGGGCACAATCACTCGTCCCTCGCTCCATAAATTTAAAAAAAGTGAAAATGGAAGATATAAAGTAGGAAAAAAGGAAGAGAAAATCTTTATTTCTATCTTGTATTTTTCATTTTTTTTATTAAGATATTTTTATATTTTACATTTTGAATTTTATATTGAATTATGGCAAATAGTCACGGATTAACATCAATGATTGTAAAAAAACAAGCGGCGGCAAGGAGGCTTTCAAAAAATAAAAAAGCAGCATTTCAAGTATATATTGGGAATGAAAATCCTCAAACAAGAAAAAATACGAGTTATAAAGATAGGATTCACTACTTTGAGAATAAAAAAAATTTTCCAAAGAAAAAGCTTACTACAAAAAATCCACAAAGTTTGATAGAACAAGGAATTATTGATGAAAGAGGATTTTTTGTAAAAGGAAAAAAGAAGAATTTTCTTACAAAGTCTATGGTGGACAGGACAGGGCTTGATTTTTATGGTATGCCAAGATAAAAATAATATTTTCTAAAAATGCACAGATTTTTTATAGCAAATTTTTCTTGAAATCAAGATTTTATTCTTAAAGATAAACAATTAGTTCACCAAATTATAAATGTATTTCGTGCAAAAGTATGAGATGCATTTATTTTTTTTGATGGAAAAACTCTTTTTGACTTTGTTTATAAATTATCAAAAATAGAAAAAAATGAGCTTCATTTTTCTTTTGAGGGGAAAAAAGAAAAATCATGATTAAAAAAAGAAATTTTTCTTTTTCAGGCTTTGCCAAATAAATTATCAAAAATAGAATATATTTTGCAAAAATGAGTGGAAGTAGGAATCTCTCATTTTTTATTTTTTCAAGCGGAAAGAAGTCAAAAACTTATTATCTCTCAAAATAAAGAAGAAAGACTTCTCTCTATTATGCAAGAAGCACTTGAACAATCATGATGAAATATTTTTCCAAGTCTTCAGTTTCTTGATAAAAATAATTTTGATATAAAGGAAGGGAAAACAATTTTTTTTCATCATGAAGCAGATAAAAAAGCTCTTTATTTAAAAAATATTCCTTTTTGAGAAGATGAAAAAATAAATATTATTATTGGTCCAGAGTGAGGACTTAGTGAAAAAGAAGTACAGGTTTTTCAAGAAAAATGATATATTCAATCCTATTTATGATCAAATATATTGAGAACAGAAACCGTTTCTTCAGTTGTATGATTTTATATTCTCCAAGGGTAAATTAAATTGCTTGAGAAAATATTTTAAATCCGAACTTTTTGTTTTTAAGTCTGGATTTTTATTTTTTAAAAAGATTTCTCTCCTTCGGTCGAAATGACAAAATTTTTCAGAAAAATAGAAAAACAAAGTAAAAAACAGTCATTCTGAATTTATTTCAGAATCATAAATTTTGGGTAAATAGAATAAAATGTGTGCTACTTTTCATTTCTAAAATAGATCCAAAGAGCAATAAGAGAGGATAATCTATCCTCTCTTATTCATTTATGTTCATTGATACATTCATTGGT
>Ga0172367_10002958_pt1 | contig 22681 bp, 24 predicted proteins | sample Lak10m_FD_114542 | JGI IMG/M metagenome (GOLD analysis project Ga0172367, IMG submission 114542) | Freshwater microbial communities from Kabuno Bay, South-Kivu, Congo - kab_022012_10m | ecosystem: Environmental > Aquatic > Freshwater > Lake | place: Democratic Republic of the Congo: South-Kivu... | reverse complement strand
CCCACAAACAGATCCCTATTGGTCACACCCCAAGGTGACCGTGACTCCACACACCTCCTTTGCTGGCAGCGGTACGATGAATCGATGGACTGATCTTTTTTTGGTGAACATCAATCGCTTCGCCAAAGGACACACACTCGAAAATCTTGTTGATCCGGCCAGCTTGCTAGACTGAAGTCTATGCAATAGGCCGGCACCGCAATGTTTCAGCGCCGCTTTTCTTGTTTACCGTGCCATAAGGTTAACGATGAGTCAGATCAATTTCCTCCGTACCCCGGATTATCGCTTTGCCCACCTTCTAAATTATCCCTGGGTGGGACGCTATATCGACGATTTGAAATCGCTTCAAGGCTTACGCATGCACATCTTGGACGAAGGCCCAAAGGATGCTTCGGTCACCTGGTTATGCCTTCATGGCAACCCGACCTGGAGTTATCTTTATCGACACATGATCCCGATATTTGTAGCGGGCGGGCATCGCGTCGTTGCGCCTGACATGCCAGGTTTTGGAAAGAGTGATAAGCCTGTCGATATCGCGCAGCATAGATTTTCATGGCACCGGTCGATATTGCTCGAACTCGTTGAATCAATGGATCTAAAGCATATTCATTTGGTGGTTCAAGATTGGGGCGGTTTGCTTGGTCTCACCTTGCCAATGGAACATCAAGAACGTTATAAAGCGCTACTCGTTATGAATACCTACCTCGCAAGTGCACGCGAGCCGCTTCCCGAGGGATTTATGCAGTGGCGCGCCATGTGTGCGGCAAAGCCTGATTTTTCAATCGCAAGGCTACTCGCCCGCGGCAATCCCCACATGAGCCCAGCTGAGGCAGCAGCCTACGACGCGCCTTTTCCCGAACTTGCCTACCGGGCTGCAACCCGCGCATTTCCTGAGATCGTTCCAGCTTCTGAAAATGATGACGGCGTTGTTGTCTCGCGCGCTGCAGAGCGCTTTTGGGCGCAGGACTGGGCCGGTCAGTCGATGATGGCCATTGGCATGCTCGACCCCGTGTTTTCGCCCGCGAGCATGGAGAGACTACGCAAAGCTATCAAGCAGTGCCCATTACCGATGATGGTCGATAAGGGCGGCCACTTTGTTCAGGAACATGGTGCGCTTATTGCCGAAAAGGCTGTGGAAATCTTCAAGCACGCTGAGAGCAGATCGGAGCATTGAATGAAACATTTATACGAAATTGCAGTTTTGCCTGGCGATGGGATCGGTGTAGAGGTGATGCAAGCGTGTTCAAATTTACTGCAACATTTGCAAAACCTATCAAGTGATTTTCGCTTAAATCTTAAGCAATACCCAGCAGGTGCGGCTCATTATCGGGATTTTGGCGATGCCCTCCCCCAAGCCACTTGGGAGGCCTGCCGCAACGCCGACGCTATTCTTTTTGGTGCGATGGGACTTCCTGAAGTTCGCTATCCAGACGGTACGGAGATTGGGCCGCAACTCACGCTTCGTCAAGGCCTCGATCTGTTTGCTGGCGTGCGTCCCATTAGGGCTATACCCGGCGCACCGCTAGCATTGGCAGACAGCAGAGCCGAAGCGATTGACTTTGTCATCGTACGCGAACAAAGCGAGGGATGGTTTTTTGGGCGCTACCACCCGGAGAAGATCCCGAGCGCGGGCGCAGATGAAGCCTACGACCTTGGCCGTGTTACCAGGCATGGTTCGGAACGGCTTTTTCGATTTGCCTTTGAACTTGCTCAAACACGCAGTCACAGCGCCAACAGACAAGCGCGAGTTACCTGTGTCGATAAGTCCAATGTTCATCGTGGCCAGGCATTCATGCTTTCAATCTTCAAGGAAGTCGCTCAATCCTTTCCACAAGTACACGCAGATCAGTGCTATGTTGATGCGATGGCGCTCTATTTTGTCAAACAGCCATGGCTTTACGATGTCTTACCTACTGAAAATCAGTTCGGCGATATTTTGTCCGATCTCGGTGCTGCGCTGATCGGCGGTATGGGGATGGCTCCTTCTGCGGACATCGGACTCTCGCATGCCCTATTTCAACCCTCGCATGGCACGGCACCCGATATTGCTGGACAAGGCATTGCAAATCCTACAGCGATGTTTTTATCAGCTGCGATGATGTTGCAATGGCTTGGTACGAGGCATCAGGACGCATACTTGCTCCAAGCAGCAATTCGCATCGAACGAGCTGTTGACCGAGCCTTTGCTGACAAGGCACTACGAACACCCGATCTCGGGGGCAGCCACAGCACCTCGGAAGTTTACCAAGCGGTGATCAAAGCACTTTAGGAGCACAGCATTTACTGCTCTTCGCGCAAAGCCACACGTCTAATTTTCCCAGAGATGGTTTTCGGTAAGCTTTCGCGAAACTCGATCTCTCTGGGATATTTGTAGGGAGCCGTTTGCTCTTTTACGAAATCTTGGATCTCGCTGGCCAGTTCATCGCTTGGGCTGAAGCCTTGCGTTAATGTTATATAAGCTTTCACGATCTCACCGCGCATTGGATCAGGCTTAGCGATCACCGCAGCCTCGGCGACCGCTGGATGCTCAATAAGGGTTGACTCCACTTCAAAGGGACTAATGCGGTAGCCGGACGATGAGATAATATCGTCTGATCGTCCGACAAACCAAATGTAGCCGTCCTCATCCCTGGTTGCGGTATCGCCCGTGTAATACCAACCATGACGGAATACCTTTGCTGTGGTCGCTTCGTCTCGGTAGTAGCCTCGAAATAATCCTGGCGGATAGGGGTCGGTGATTTTGACTGCGATATGGCCCACTTCGTTCGGGGGCAAAATCTGCCCCTCATCGTCAATCACATCAACAATCAGTCCGGGACAGGGCTTTCCCATCGATCCAGGTCGAATGGCCATGCCTGGAAAATTGGCAACGATATTGATGGTTTCGGTCTGTCCATAACCGTCATAAATATCGCAGCCAGTTGCCTGCTTCCAGGCACGCATCGCTTCGGGATTGAGCGGCTCGCCAGCACCAAAGCAATGACGCAAGGAGCTGAAATCAGCACCGGCGAGATCGGCTTTTGCCATGATGCGATAAATCGTAGGCGGAGCACAAAAGGTAGTCACTCGATGTTGAGCAATGATCTTCAAGTGCATGGCCAGATCGAAACCATCACCGTCATAAAGCACAATCGTTGCGCCAGCCAGAAGGGGCGGATACAACAGGCCCCAGGCCGCCTTGGCCCAGCCAGTGTCGGTAAGTGTCCAGTGCACATCGGATTCTTGAAGGTCTTGCCAATACCGAGCGGTAATCCCGTGAGCAAGCGCGTAAGCATGGTCGCGAGCTACCATTTTGGGCATGGAGGTTGTGCCTGAGGTGAAATAAATCAGCATGCTTTCATCTGCGCGCGTTGGCTCAATAGCAGCTCGATCGAATTGATCACTTGCCCGATCACAAAGTGATTCAAAGTGTTCCCAACCCGATCGCTCTTCGCCCACCAAAATACGGTGCTTAAGGCTTGGACAATCAGCCTGAATGGACTCGATAGCAGACGCATGCTGACTGGCAACCACGGCAAGCTTGGCTTCAGATCGTTCGATCCGATAAGCAAGATCCTTGGCTTTGAGTTGGTTGGTACCTGGCATTGCAATCGCACCAATTTTTGTACATGCCAAAATGACAAAGTACCAAGCAGGGATGCGAGGCAATACAAGTAAGACCGTATCGCCCTTTCGAACACCCATCTTTAAAAGCGCGTTGGCAAAGCGGTTCGACTGTTTTTCGAGATCGCTATAGCGGTAGTAATTCACTTGATCGCCCGCGCGGTTGATCGCAATTAAGGCTGTCTTGTCAGCACTTCGCGCACGTTGATCAACGACGTCAAAGGCAAAATTAAAAGTTTCCGGAACTGCAAACGAAAAGTTAGTTCGCGCCGACTCGTAATCAAAGGGTGGGAATGATGGGTTCATGCTCTGCTATCTCCTCCAAATCATTCTAAATAATATTATTTACTCTGAGTTTGTCATTCTGCAGGTTCAGGCTGAAGTGTTGCGTGATCAATGTTATGGCGCTCTCTGAGTAATTGTTGTATCGATCTTAGCGTTAAAGGCCATTGCTCGAATGATTGAATCTGCAAGTGGGCAGTCATCGTGATGTGTCCAGGTGCGGTCTCCCAAATATGCAAATTGTGAACCTCAAGGACATTCGGATCAGCTAGCAGGGTCTGCGCAACTTGGTTGAAGTCGACCGTGCTCGGAACCTGCTCCATCAGAATGCGATACGAGTCGCGCAGCAGCATCAAGGTTGAGCGGAGCAAAAGCGCGCAGACAAGCATCGATAAACATGGATCGATCAGGTAAAAACCCGTCAACCAAATCACGAGTCCCGAGATAAGTGCTGCCATCGAGCCGAGAAGATCGCCCATCACATGAACCAAGGCGGCCTTGGTATTTAAGCTCTCCCGATCTCGGGACAGCAGCCAGGCCACCAACAGGTTCACGACGAGACCGAGAAAGGCAACCAACATGACCTGCTCACCCGCAACCGCCTGCGGCTTGAACAAACGCGACAAGGACTCGGTGAGGATGAGCCCTATGAGGCCTAGCATCGCGATCGCGTTAACCCAGGCAGCGAGCACCTCGATACGACCGTATCCATAAGAACTTGTCGCTGACGGCGCCCGTCTCGCTAAACCTTGAGCGAGCAAGGCGAGCAAAAGAGAGCTTGCATCGGTCAACATGTGACCGGCATCTGCCATCAAGGCAACTGAGCCGGCATAGCGAGCTGCTATCCATTCGGCTGCAGCAAAGCCAAGCGTTAGTAAAACTGCAAGGCCAAGCGCCCCGCTGCCCGCATTAAGGCGAGCATGACCATAAGAGGCGTCAAGCCAATCGTGGCGATGGAGATCTTGCGTCATAGCAAATTAAGCCTAACAGAACCATACCCATGCGATTAAGCCCCGTGGGACGATATGCCTTCGAAAGTTGATTCATCAATCAGCGCTACAGTGCGCTCTCGATTTTCGTGACGAAACCTAAAAGAGGAGTGGTACATGTTTTCACACATCATGCTAGGCACCAATGACATCGAGCGCTCAAAGACTTTTTATGACGCTGTGCTTGGCACACTTGGCGTCGGCCCAGGCCATATTGACCGTTATCGTATTTTTTGGCGCACCAAAACCGGTGTTTTTTCGACATCCTTACCCATCGACGGCAATGCGGCCTGCGTTGGCAATGGCAGCACCATTGGTTTTGCCTGTAGTTCGCCAGAACAGGTACAAGCCTGGCATGAGGCAGGGATTGCCCATGGCGGCCAAGCGATTGAAGATCCTCCGGGAGTCCGCGAAGGTCCTGCTGGCAAGCTTTATCTTGCCTATTTGCGCGACCCAGATGGCAATAAAATTTGTGCGCTTTATCGGATGCCTGCTGCCTAAGCACCCTGTCATGCGGGCCTGAGTCAGCCCAAAACTCTAGATGTGGAAACACTGCAACAGATCGGCGCAAATAATTGTTCCTTAAGATTATTTGCTCTATGCTGGATCGGTGTTTCCCTCATCAAGGAGTTTGTGTCATGACACCAGTACCCTTTAACCCCGTCGAATGGGCAGGCGCTATCGTATTGATTTGCCTTGTTGTCGCCGCTGCACTTGGTGGTGGCTTCACCCTGATTGATTCAGCCAATCAGATCAAACAGCACTTTGATCCTGCCCAAAAAGCAGCCAGGGCACGCAAAGAAGAAGCGATACGCAAAGCGCAAATGCTTGCTGCCCTTAAAGCAGAATTGGAAGCCAAGGCCAAGGCCGAGTCCCAAACCAAGGCCGAAACCCCGAATAAAGCCTAGATCATCGCGGTATGCTCGCTTAAATCAGGCAGGTTTAGACGAATGAGAATTGACTAAGCATCGACTCATGTCGCTTCTGCCAGCCTTTTATCGCGTTTTGATCGCCTTCAAAGATAAGTTTTAAAAATTCAAAAACGAGTTCGCAGCTTGCGCCTTTGATGCGCCGATTAGTCTCGAAACCACCGGTTGCTTCGCGGTCTGTAAAAACACTATGGGAACCACCCTCAAACATCGCAAAACATTTGGGTAGACCTGCACTTGCCTTAAAGATCGCTACGCGGTCCTCGGGTCCACTGTAGAGCCCTGGAATACGAATCAAGTCCTCACTACAAGTGATATGGAGACTAGGTCGATTCATCGAGGCCAAAATCGATGTCCAGGATGACTCCCCGTAAAAGGCCGGCGCAGACATCGCTATCACAGCCCTTGGACGAGCATCCTGTAGATCAACGAGGCGCCCTTCTCTCAGTACCCGGGCGCCGCCCATTAATAAAGCGGAGTTAGCACCATAAGAGTGGCCCGCCACAACCAAGCGACTAAAGTCAAAGCCCTCCGATAAGCGATCAGCTTGTAATCGATCCAAACAAAATCGAAGATCAAGCACTCTTGCGATAGCCTCGTTGTCGCCGCTTGCTACAAGCAATCGATCCGCCAATAAAAAAGGGCTGCCTGCTGACCATATCGATCGATCACTGCCAACATGTTGAGGATGGAAACACGCAACGCCTTTGGATGCAAGAAATCGTGCAAGGTATTGATAACCCGTTCTCGATCCACCAAGTCCATGGGAAAATAGAACGATTGGTACCCCTTTAACGGATGATTCTTTTGCATCGGTGGGCCGGTAAAGTCTAGCTGGCACAGCACGGCCACGGCGCTCATCGATCCATTCAAGATCATGGACATCGTAGGCGCGCGCTCCATCTTGACCTGATGGGCGAGAGCCATCTTGGCTTGATGGGCGAAAGCCATCTTGGGCGGACCTCGAAGCGCCATCTTGGGCTGCCTGAGCTGATCCCCAGGACCCTGTGGCCAGAAGCCAAGCGCTCGAGTAGCGCATCATATGTTGAATGGACTTACGCCGCGAGGTGTTGATGAGGTTCATGCTTGGGATAACAACTATGCTTGGGATCAAAGCCATTCAAAAACCCGAAGGAGCTAATGTATGTCGAAGCTGCAATTCATCAATCCCAAGGGGCTCTTCCAAGGGTCTTTTTCCCATGTTGCTACTGCGCAAGGCGGTACGACGATTTACATCTCGGGCCAGGTTGCTTTTGACGAAGAAGGCAGAGTCTTTGGCAAAACTTTCGAAGAACAATGCGAAAAGGTTTTCGATAATCTACGTCTTGCGCTTGCTGGCGCAAACGCGGATTTCACGCACATCGTGAAGATGAACATTTATGTTCGTGACTTAACCAGCCAAAAGCTTCAAACCCTCAGGAGCATTCGAGCGAAACACTTAGGGTCACATCAACCAGCAAGTACCCTGATCGCCACACCCGGCCTTGTCCACGAAGACCTGATGCTTGAAATCGAAGCAATAGCAGTGATTGCTAACGAAGCCTCTTAATCATCCAAAACTTCACGATGTCGAGATGACTTCCATGCGCTTCGACACGGGCAAGTTCCTCGAAACCCAGCTTGAGGTAAAAGCCTGGAGCTTGAAAACTTAGGGTAGAAAGGTAAATGCTTGTACATGAGCGCTTTGTCGCGCTTTGCTCAAACGCTAGCATCAGCCGACTCCCAAGGCCCTGCCGCCTGTACCTTGCATCGACCCACAACTGTTCGACTTCGGCACATTGCCCCCAGGTGCGCCCCTTGAGACCCGCTTGCAAAACGCCTCGATCATCTACTGCTTTCAAGCAAAGCGGCTCGACTTCGTGGAGCGCAGCATTTTCCACATTATAACGGTTTAGTCCTTCATCGATGAGCCTTTGTGCAGTTTCATCGGCTAGATCAATTCGCCACACTATGAACTCCGTCCTTCGAAAAAACCATTCGATCATCGCAAGTGACTGTTTAAAGCTCATCGATGCGATCGATCCGATAGCTTATGCCAAAACACGCAACCATCTCGACGGAGCAGTGACTCGACTTTCGCCATGGATCACCCATGGCGTAATGACGCTGCATGAGCTCGCAACCATCCTAGCGTCAAGGTATCGCCTTCCGGTGCAGCACAAGCTAATTTACGAACTGGGATGGCGTGCATACTTTCGACATGTCCACAGTCACCGTCCCGAATTGATGACAACATCGATGCACCCGGGTCCCTTAGCCGATCATGCCTACGCTCAACAAGCACCTGCAGCCTTGATTCAAGCTCGAACGGGCGTTCCGGCGATCGATACGGCCGTACGCGAACTTTATGAGCAAGGCTATGTTCATAACCATGCAAGAATGTGGCTTGCAAGCTTTTGGGTCCACATCTGTCGTGTTCGCTGGCAAGCCGGTGCAAATTGGATGTTGAAACATTTGCTTGATGGCGACATGGCAAGTAATGCGCTCAGTTGGCAGTGGGTTGCGGGTACTTTCAGCAAAAAGCCTTACCTTTTCAATGCTGAGAATGTGGCACGGTTTGCCCCCAAAACCTGGTGGAGTCCGGGAACTACGATTGATCAAGATTATGCAGCGATCGAGCAAATCAGCAAAGGTGGTCAATTACCACAATGGCCCGATGACCTAGAGCCACGGTGCGAGCCGATTTGCCTGGCTCCTTCATCGCTTCAACACGAACTTTTAGTAACGTATCGGATAAAAAATGCTTATGATTATCTTAGCGAGGAAAAAGCTAAGGATTCGGCTCTTGAAAGACCAAAGGCCATTCCTAAGCCTTACTTGATCGTCCATCCTTGGGCGATCCGTCAAACGAAGCCAATACCCACCGATGGCAACTGGCACTTGCTCGGATTCATCCCTAGCGATACGACATCGATTCATTGGAGCCTAAACCGATGGCGCTGGGTCTTGGATAGGATGAAAGAAACATGTGACGATATCATCATTGGATCACTCCAGGATTTATATGCATTGCAAAGCAATGCAAGCACGCTTCATACCTGGCATGATATTCATTTGCATGATTATTGGCCCTCATTCGTGGAGCAACATCATGAAGCAGCACTTTTCCCAACGACTGATCGATTTCATGCCTCCTTTTCGTCTTGGTGGCATGCGATCAGTTCTAAAAAGATTGAGCTACATGATTTGCTGTCTTGCGATGTTCAATCCAATGAAGGCTGATGCTCAGCAAGCGATCAATATCCCTGTCAATCATGGCCCAAGCGAACATATAACAGCCTGGTGGTGGATCGGAGCGCCACGTCAACAGCACCTGTCTGATCACATCGCACCGGCGATTCTTCTCTTACACGGATGCGGCGGCATGCTCAACCGGCAAGGCCTACCCGATCAACGCATGAGAAGCTATGCCGAATTACTAGCCAACATGGGCTGGCATGTGCTGGCCTTAGACTCTTTTAGCGCTCGCGGTGTGAAGGAAATTTGCACAAGAGTCCGTGGAGGGAGGGCTCAAGTCAGTCAGACATTACGAAGAGCCGATGCGGCTGCTGCGATTGCCTGGCTTAGCCGGCATGAGGCTGTCGACAAGAGCCGCCTTGGCTTGATGGGCTGGTCTAATGGTGGCAGTACGGTGTTAGCCTACACACACCACGGTGATCCGCCCGAACTCCAAGCAATTTATCCAGGCCTGCGTGCAGCCGTTGCTTTTTATCCGGGATGCAACTATCGGGAGCAGCATGGCTATCAGCCCGCAATGCCCGTACTACTATTATTGGCCTTATCGGATGACTGGACGCCACCCGAACCTTGCTTGCGTCTAAAGTCTGAGAACATCAGCATTCTCGGATGGGAAAACGCCTTTCACGGCTTTGATGGTACAGCAAAGCTGCGCTTTCGAACCGATATTCGTAACGGTATAAACCCTGAGGGCGTTCATCAAGGTGCAAACATTCAAGCAGGGGAAGAGGCACGTGCAAGCCTCATCGGATTTTTCGCACATCACTTTGCCAGCAAATAGATTGGACGCTAAAACACCTATCCTTTAGTTGCTCTTGCGACAGATCTCACCACGAGGAATCGGGCGATGAACTTACGTCACTTGCGCTACCTTGCAGCATTGGCACGAGAAGGAAATTTCCACCGCGCAGCTGCAAGCGCCCACATCAGTCAGCCAACACTCTCTGCTGCCATCCGCTCGCTTGAGCGCGAACTCGGTGTTGAGCTTGTGCGACGTGATCACCGCCGCTATCAGGGCCTAAGCGCGGCAGGCTATGTGGTACTCGAGCGTGCGCGCTCCGTGCTTGATACGATGGACGGACTTATCGAAGAACTAGAACACTCATCCAATGACATTCGCGGCCACTTACAGCTTGGTGTTATCCCTACGGTCGAACCTGCTGCGGGGCTATTGAGTGCTGCTTTGAAGCGACGACACCCTGGCATTACCCTCACCTTATTATCAAAAACTTCCGATGAAATTGTTCGAGGCATCAACGACCGCAGTCTTGATGGGGGGCTCAGCTACGCGCCAAGCCGCAGTGACAAGAGTCTTTTATTTCGCCCACTTTATGCAGAACGTTATATGCTGCTTGCTCCAAGGCAACTGCTGCGATCCTATCGCGTGATTACCTGGGCACAGGCTGCTTCACTACCGCTGGTCTTATTGAATCGGGACATGCAAAATCGTCGACTGATTGATCAACATTTTGCCAATCTGCAATTGACCGCTCATGTCAGTGCCGAGGCCAGTACCCTTGTGTCTGTCCTTGCTCAAGTCAAATCCGGACTTGGCGCAGGCATTGTGCCCGAGGCATTTGTCAGCATGATCGGACCACTTCCAGGACTTCGAGCAATTGCATTTGGAGGTGGCGACTTATCGCATCCGATTGGACTTTTGCTAGCCAAACGCGAACCACTGCCAAGCCTAAGCCATGCACTGGCAACATTGATTGAGACCGAAATCAGTTGGCAAGCGCTTTAAGCGACCTTAAACGCTAAGCCTGTTAAACAGATGATAGATTTCTTCAATCAACTGCTAAAAAAACTGATTGGACGGCGCGCAGACTTTGTACAAACAATGATGAGCCCACAGTCGTTGTGACCGCTGTGAGTTCAGGCACGCGTACAAAGGAACTTTCCCATGCACCACGATGCGAATCATTTATCGAGTCGAGGCCTTGAGCTTCCTCCTACTGAACTGCTAATTGACGGTCGTTGGGAGGCTAGCGCAAGCGGGCTTCGCTTTGACAGCATTGACCCGGCAAACGGTCAAGTCATCACAAGCATTGCCCGCGGACAGGCAGCGGACGTCGACAGAGCTGTGGGCGCCGCGCGGCGAGCACTCGAAAGCAAGACCTGGCGCTTCATGTCTGGGGCACAACGAGGCCGCTTGCTTTATCGCTTGGCGGAGCTGCTTGAACAAGACCGCGAAACGATGGTTCAGCTAGAAAGCATGGACGCGGGCAAGCCGCTTGCAGCGACCAGACGACAAGACCTTCCTGCAGCCATAGACTGTTTGAGATACTACGCGGGCTGGGCCGATAAGCTTGAGGGGCAAGTCGTGTCAGCGCGATCTGACGCCCTGACTTATGTGCTGCGCGAACCCGTAGGTGTGGTCGGTGCCATCGTGCCGTGGAACTTCCCCTTAATGAATGCAGTTTGGAAAATTGCTCCAGCGCTTGCCTGTGGATGCACCATCGTGCTGAAGCCGGCCGAATTAACACCCCTATCTGCGCTTCGACTTGGTGAGCTTTCCCTACTTGCAGGTTTACCCGAAGGCGTATTGAATATCGTTCCTGGTTTTGGTACGGAAGCGGGAGAGGCATTGATTCGACATCCAGGTGTCGATAAGATCGCCTTTACCGGCTCACCCCAGGTTGGCAAGCACATCATGCGAACCGCTGCCGAGGATTGCAAGCGCATCACGCTCGAACTCGGGGGCAAATCGGCAAACATCGTTTTCGCTGACGCGGACCTCTCAGCATCCGTCAAAGCCTCGACCTCGGGCATCTTTTTCAATGCTGGTCAGGTTTGCTCTGCAGGCTCGCGAATTTTGGTCGCAAGGCCTATCTACGAGGACTTTGTCCAGGCATTTTGCGAGCGCGCCGCGCAAATTAAGCTAGGCGATCCCTTTGAGTCCGGTACGACCATGGGTCCGGTTATCTCGGCTCAGCAAAAAGATCGCATCTTCAAAGCGATTCGCAATGGCCAGGATGAAGGTGCAAAACTTGCGCTCGGCGGGGACGATCCTGCAGGTGCCGGGTTTTTCGTGCCCCCTACCGTATTCGTTGATGTTGACAACCAAATGTCACTTGCGCAGGATGAAATTTTCGGACCGGTTGTAAGCATCATTCCTTTTGACAACGAACAAGATGCGATTCGTAAGGCCAACGACTCTCGTTACAGCCTTGCTGGGGCAGTTTGGACGCGCGATATTGACAGGGCGCACCGTGTCGCCTCAGCAGTCCGATCGGGCACGGTGTGGGTCAACACCTTTGGGCATACCGACACCAGGCTGCCCTGGGGCGGCTTTGGAAAAGATTCAGGGCTTGGCAGAGATCTCGGCAAAGCTGCGCTTGATAACTATACCGATCTTAAAACCGTATGGTTACAATTATCATCAATGACTCAGTCCGAACATCATTTAAAAGCGACAACTAGGCAAACCCCCTCTTGCAACGGCGAATTGCTACTATGAGATACTTCAGGCATCTCAGGAGCAAGCCGTCTTCACAGCCACGCCTCAATCGACCCGAATCATCAGACGCTGTCGCGCTGGCGATCGCGGCTTATTTTTGTTTGCCTGCTGGCTTGTCCTATTCAATGCTCCGACAGCATTCGCTCTAAGTGCGATTAACACCTGGCTACAGGGTGAGCGACACGAGACCCTGTTTTTTCAAGACCTTTGTATCTCGTCAGGATCGCATAGCTCGTCGCTCGAAGTTGACAAGGACACTGAACTCAGCCACACCGCCCACTGCACGGCCTGTTATCTCACAGGTCTCTCGCCTAACTACGCAACGAGCCCCATATTTGACTGGCTTCAGTTGCCCGACATGCAAAGTTGGGTCACGCAGTCGATTTTTCCGACTGAAGATGCCCTAACCCCACCCCCTCGAGCGCCACCCTTATCCTGACCGGGCGAGTCCATTGATGATGGACAAAGGCCTTGCAACAAGACGTTCGATGAGGGCCCAAGAAAAGCGGGGCTATCGATAGCTACTAACAGACGATGCGCAACTAAAAATGGCGCGACATGAGGGTAAACATATGCTTACGCAGGTTAAACACAAACTTTTTCGTAACATCATCATAAGCTTTGGGATACTTTTCGGCGCTAGCGCCTTGGCTCAACCGGTTCAAGTCCAAGAGCCGTGGGTACGCGCAACCGTCAAAGGGCAACAAGCCACCGGTGCGTTCATGAAACTCACAGCCAGCTCGCCGATGCGGCTCATCCAGGCACAATCGCCCGTAGCTGGCGTGGTCGAGATTCACGAGATGAAGATGGATAAGGATGTAATGAGGATGTCTGCGATCGCTGGACTTGATTTATTACCCGGCCGCGCGGTAGACCTCAAGCCGGGGGGGTATCATGTGATGTTGATGCAACTCAAGCAGGAAATTAAGGAAGGTGACAGCGTTCCGATCACATTGATCTTCGAGAACAAGGACGGGAAGAAGGAAACCTTGGCGATCAATGCACCTACGCGTGCACTTGGACAAGCGATGAAACACAAGCACTGAGAGAATTGGCGATGGCAGAAGTTGAACCGGACGAGGGATCAGGCCTCGAGCAACATCTCACCCAAACGCTTGCGCTAGACCGGCGCTGCTGTGGCAATTGCGTGTGGTGGGATGGAACCAGAAAGTTCGTTAAGCGCTTTCCGCAAGGAAGGCCCTCGATCGATCACCCTGCCGTCTTTTACACGCGCGTCGGCGAACAGGCGCATGGGCACTGCCTGGCGGCAAATTCCTTAAAACATGGGGAAGAAACCAGCTACGCGACGAGTTGCCTTCAGTTCAAGGCTTTTTTCAAAGGGACCCAGGCAGACCCGAATATGGCGCTGGTCCATTTGAATCAAGCCTGCTGCGCAACCTGTTCTTGGTGGGAGGGCGAGCGAAAGCTGATTAAAAAAGAAGAACGGGATAAAGATGATCGCGTTACCAAGAAGGCATACTTTCTTCGCATCGAGCGCGAGCGTAGTTTTCGCTGCATCAATATCCGATCCGACACTTCATCGATGTACATGCAACCTATCCAGCACTGCGATCATTATCGCTATTTGTTCACCTGAGCGGGAGTCCAAACGATGAACACCGTCAAAGAATTTTTAGCATCGCGAACAAAGTCTCTAGTCACAACCAGCGAGGACACATCGGTCGACGAAGCGGTCGCTATCATGACGACCGACGAGATTCACAGCCTGCTTGTGATGAAAGACGATGAAATGATCGGTATTTTCACTGATCGCGATTATGTCCATAAGATCGTCGCAAATAGACGCGATCCCTCAGGATTAAAGGTTGGCGATGTGATGACTCGAGAGGTCACGACGGTGTCGCCTGACACCACGATTCAAGCATGTGTTGCCTTGATGAACGACGGAAAGTTCAGACATTTACCCGTCAGGGATGCAGGTAAGGTTGTCGGAATGATTTCGATGACCGATGTTATGAAGATCATGATTGACTATCACGATCAGGATATTGAGACCTATTTCTAAGGAGAATCAAGGTGAAGCGCACCGCAAAACAAGAACTTGTTGCACTGTATTTCCGTTACCGCCAACTGATTGAAACGGTTCGCGAGGCCGCCGATTTCGAAGGTTTGACACCCGATCATGAAGAACTCCTCGATGTCGTCTGCGAGCACTGGCATGCAGGCAGCCCCTTGACAGTCCGACAGGTCATGAGTTTTGAGCATTTGGCAAGCACTGTCACGATCCATCGCCGCTTAAAAAAGCTGCGGGCACTTGAACTGATTGAGTTAGAGACCTCTGAAGCTGACTCGCGAAAGCGGGAGATCGTGCCCACCAAAAAGGCACTTGATTTCTTTTCAGCAAAAGCCAAAGCTATGCAAACAGCAAGTCGCTGAAAAATAAGTCGCTAACTTAAACCAAAGTTGCAGGCCCGGGCCTTCCAACGAGGTGGAAATCCACATAGACTCGCGTTGTGAAAGAGACGAAGAAAACTTGCTATTGGGAGCGCGTCCGTTTTGACGGGTCGCTGCAAAACAATACCTACGTGGTGATGGACGGCGGTAAGCTCGTCATTTCGACCACGTCGCTCGACATGGCTCGGATGGCATATAAGCAAGCACTCGACGGTAAACACGTCGGCCAGCAGCTCGAAGAAGCGGCTGCCGGCGGAAGCACCCCGGAGCTTTGAGCGCTTTGTGATTGCGAAGAGGCCACCTGAGAGTCATTAGGTGTTAAGCCCCAAGCAAGTCCTACCTATTGCACGTGATGGCGCCAGCGAGGAGCGCCAGAGCCCAAGCCTTGAAGCTGCGCCCTTTGACGATCAAGGCATCGATCTTCGTGGCTTGCAAGCCCAGTTGCGCGAACTCATCCAACATGAACGCTTAAGCATTCGCCTGCAGGACGGCAGCCGCTATGAAGGGATGCTTCTCGATGGCTTACCACATGGCGATGGCGTCTGGACACAAGCAGACGGGACGGCGCTGCAAGCGCACTGGCAGGCTGGCGAACTCATCGGCAAGCTTCACATCGCTTATCCGGACGGCAGCGATTTCTCCGGCCAAGTCCTTGCGGGACTCGCCCATGGGCAAGGCCGCTTACGCCGCAAGGACGGCCTCATCCACGAGGGTCAATATCAGGCTGGGCGCCCACAAGGTCTTGGGAAATTGACATGGCCAGACGGGAGGAAGTTTGAGGGCCACTTTGACGATGTTTTTGAAGCAGATGGGCGACTGACCTGGCCTGACGGTCGCAGCTATCGCGGCGCGCTCATCAAGGGTGAACTCGATGATGAAGGCGAGTTGACCTGGCCCGACGGTCGAAGCTACCGAGGTGCACTTTGGATGGCCGAACCAAACGGTCAGGGTGAAATGCATTGGCCTGATGGCAGCCTATACCGAGGCGAATTCAAGGCTGCAAAGCCCAATGGCCCCGGTGAAAGGCAAAGCGCCTCTGGACATCGGCTCTTGGCGACCTGGCGCAGCGGGCTTGCAGAAGGCGCGGGCACGAGCATAAGCCCGGACGGTGTGCGCACCGAAGGCAACTGGAAGCGTGGTAAACGCGACGGTGAAGCGATCTCTTACTGGCCTGATGGTCGTCAAATGCTCGTTGTGTGGCGCGATGACCTACCCCAAGGGCTAGCGGTCATGACTTGGCCTTGCGGCAAGCAGCTGACGGGCCCGCTTGTTGATGGACGCATCGGCGGCACGGCCAGTTTGCGCTTCACCGACGGACGAGAACTTCAGGGGCAATTCGACCGTGAGAGCCTGCGCGGCCCAGGCAGGCTTACCTGGCCAGATGGGCGTGTTTATGTCGGTCAGATCACCAACGAGCGAGCGCATGGGCAGGGGAGTATGCATTGGCCCGATCAGACCGAGTACCTCGGACAATTTCATGAAGGTCTCCCCCACGGCGATGGCCGCTTGCGCAGCCCGAGCGGCAATCTTTTTATCGGTCGGTTTGAGCGTGGCGAGCCTGCAGGCTTTGGCACCCTAACACTTGCTGATGGCACAAGCTACGCAGGTGATTGGTTTCAGGCAGCGATTCGCGGACGAGGAAGTATGGTCTGGCCCGATGGTCGTCGTTATCAGGGACCCTTTGACGGGCATACGCCAAAAGGTGAAGGAAGCTTGCATTGGCCTAACGGTAAAAGCTATGAAGGTTATATCGAACAGGGTAAACCACACAAGCAAGGCGTAATGCGCCTAGCGGATGGTCGCAGCTATGTCGGTGAGTTTGACAAGGGACGATTCCACGGCGAAGGGATTTTGTCCTGGCCTGATGGTCGGATGTATTGCGGCAGCTGGCATCAAGGCAAGCGCCAGGGGCAAGGTTTAGCCATCCTCGAAGCTGGGCTCCGATATGAAGGCACATGGCATCGACACCGCATGCACGGTCAGGGCCATTTGCGCTGGCCAGACGGTCGTCGCTATCTTGGTGAGTTTCAACATGGGGCACCACAAGGCTTAGGCCAAATGGACATGCCTGATGGGAGGCAGTTCGAAGGGCATTTTCTTGACGGACTACCCCAGGGTAGCGGCAGCTTGCGAGTGGCGGATGGTCGAATCTTTCAAGGACAGTGGCTCAACGGAGAAATGCTCGGCGAAGGCTTGCTTAAATCGCCTGACGGTAGCCTTTATCAAGGATTATTCCTTGGTGAAGAACCACATGGTGAGGGTCGTTTAGAGACTGCCGATGGCAGTGTTTACGAAGGAAGATTCGAACACGGCAAACCACACGGACTCGGCCATCTCATCTCACCCGATGGGCGCAGCTACCGAGGCACTTTTGAGCATGGCCAGGCTCAAGGCTACGGCGAACTCAAGCTCAGCGACGGTCGGCGTTATGTCGGTCAGTTTGCCGCCAAACACTTTCATGGTGAGGGCAGCTATTACTGGACCGATGGCAAGGTTTATCACGGACAGTGGCAAAACGATCAGCGCTGTGGCCGCGGCGTCTATACCCTCTCAGACGGATCGCGCTATGTTGGCGAGTTCCAAGCCGACCATCCTCATGGCCAGGGCATACTTTATGACGCCCGAGGCCACGTCAAACAAGCGGGCCGCTGGGCCGATAACCGGCTTGTTGAACCCTTGCGACTCAAGACGAGCGATTACCCATTTGAATTCAAAAAAGAAGGGATCGAAGCCGACTGACGCGCTTGGTAATCCTTATGAATCGACTGTGCTCGGGAGAAATAGGCTCTTGCCTCTGAGAACGAGGTGAGATCACTGCTTTCGCAGGCAATGACCGATTTCGACGCCAGGGCAACCACACCCGCAGCGCGGGTGTCTTCGGCCTCGCCCTCAACAATAAAGACTGCTCGGTTAGAACCATTGACATACCAGGCGCCAATCAATTGGCAGCGCGCTGACTGAAACAACGCTTCGACCTGGGCCTGCCGGTCTTCAGGGTGAGCCATAAACCATTCCATTGCCTCAGGCGCATAACTGACGGTGAGCATCACAAGAGCCATTCTTATCTCCAACGCTTAGCGTTTATCGGGCTTTCAAGATCGATAGATTTCATCTGCCATAATTGCAATGGTACGCGCCCATTCTTCCCGGAGCCTCCTTATGCGCATTCCATTAAAGCCGAACGATTTGTCCGAGCCAGCCGAAACCATTGCAGCCATGCGCAAACGCCGTGGCGGGCCTCTGGCGAGCCTCGATCGGATCTTGTTAAATTCCCCGCCGATGGCCAAGGCCTGGAACGACTTCATGGGCACTATTCGCGGCGACATTATGGTCGACGCAAGAATCCGCGAGTTGGTTATTTGTTCGCTCGCTGCCCTGCACTCATCAGACGCGGCCTTCAACCAACATCTGACTGCCTTTCGAAAGCTCGGCGGCAACGAAATGCAGGCCTCAGCGCTCCGCGACCCGGTTACTGCGGTAGGCAATCGTGCACTTTTCCCTGGCCTTGACCGCGCGATTCTCGCACTCACCGTCGAAATGACTCGAAAGACCAAAGTCAGTGATCCGGTGGTAGCTGCCATACGCACCGCTTTCAACGAACAACAATTGCTTGATTTAATGGGTTTGATTTCAGCCTACATCATGGTGTTTCGCTTTCTTGGTGCCGTTGGTTTTGCTGAGAGCGACGGCTTCCCCGAATAAAAAAGAATTGGACCTTTTGAGGAGGGTGACGTCATTTGGCGCAGGACGCAATGGCGTCTGCCCTGCTCGGTACGGTGACGCAAAAGCTTAGCTGATGCTGGCGCCCTTTCGCGTTCGCGGCTTTCGCTTCCAGTGGGCGGGCGACCTTGCCATGTCCTGGGCAGTTGAAATGGAAGTGCTCATACTGGGCTGGTATGTCTTGATCGAATCCGGGTCGGTGAGCCTACTGGCAGTGTTTGGTGCACTCCACTACATGGGCTCCTTGATCTCACCCATTTTCGGTGTCGCCGGCGACCGCATTGGCTATGCGAAGTTGTTTTGGATGACTCGTGCTTTTTACGCCTCGCTTGCGAGCATCTTGCTAGTGCTGTCTTGGCAGGCCCTACTCTCACCGATGGCAGTTCTTGCGATTGCCTTCTTGGCGGGCATGGTCAGACCTTCAGATATGGTGATGCGTTATGCAGTCATCGCCATGATCCTACCTTCGCAGCAACTTATGGGTGGCTTGGGCATCGCTCGGATCACCTCGGATTCAGCTCGAATTGCCGGTGCACTTGCCGGTGCATCGACGGTTGCGGCGTTTGGGATGACTTGGGCCTATGTCGCAATCGTGAGTCTTTACTGCCTCAGCTTTATCCTCACCCGACAGATTCTTCCGACAGCGAGCTCGCAGCAAAGCCCGGCAACAACCCATAGCGCCAAACAACTTGGCGCTGCAATCAGCGACCTGGGCACAGCCTTTCGCTATGTCTGGGATAAGCCAGTGCTACTTGGCGCCATGTGGCTCGCCTTTTTGGTTAATCTGCTCGCCTTTCCTTTTTTTCTCGGTCTTTTGCCCTACGTCGCCAAGCATCAGTATGGCCTTGGCCAAGAAGGCTTGAGCACGCTTGCCGCAAGCTTTGCCTTGGGTGGCTTGATCGGCTCTGTTGCCCTAGGGTCAAACAAGCTTCCCATTGGCGCAGCGCGCGCTATGCTGCTCGCCGCTCTGTTATGGTTTTTAATTGACTGCATATTCGCCTTCAACCGCGAACTTCTGGTTGGCATTGCTCTGCTCACACTCGCTGGCCTGAGTTCAAGCCTTTGCCTAACCCCGCTCGCTGCTGTCATGTTGCGAGGGACCGAGATCGCTTATAGAGGTCGTGTCATGGGCATGCGCATGCTTGCGATTTGGGGTTTACCCATCGGGCTATTGCTTGCTGGACCGCTCATTGAGCGCTGGGGCTTTGAGGCGATCGCGTTCATTTACTCAGCAATAGGCTTAGCGCTCACCTTAGCGATGTGCCTTTACTGGCGCGAAGACCTCTGGTCGAGTCAGGCACTTTCTAATCGACCCGCTTAATGGATGCCATCGAAATAATTTGTTTTCCAAGAAAGCAACTGAGAGGCAAGATAAGCCCATTGCAACCAGAGTAAGGACAAAGCATCATGGCTAAATCGAGCAAACTGAAGCGGGATTCGAGTACATCAGCATCTGACAAACCCATCAAGTCAGCCCCGGGCCCTGAAGCTGGCTTTCCGATCAACATCGGCATTTCAGAGGAAGATCGAAAAAGTATCGCAAACGGACTATCGGCGTTTCTGGCCGACAGCTATACCCTTTATATGCAAACCCACAATTTTCACTGGAATGTGAAGGGTCCGATGTTTAATACTTTGCACACGATGTTCATGCAGCAATACAGTGAGCAATGGACTGCGCTGGACCAGATTGCAGAACGTATCCGTGCACTTGGTTTTGCAGCACCCGGTACTTACGCTGAATACGCAAGGCTTGCATCGGTTAAGGAAGTCGAAGGCGTGCCCAGTGCAGATAACATGATTCGCATCCTGGTCAAGGCTCAGGAGACAACTGCCCGCACAGCCCGAAGTCTTTTCGCGTTGGTGGATAAAGCTGAGGACCAACCCACGGCGGATTTACTCACACAAAGGCTCGATGTCCATGAAAAAACCGCCTGGATGCTGCGAAGCCTTCTTGAAGATTAAGGCCAGTTTGCAATGAGGCATCGGGTCTCATCGAGCGAGGGCCTGCAAGTCGTCTGGTTTAAGCGCGATCTTCGCATCGACGATCACGAGGCCCTCGAGCATGCGATAAGACAAGGCCCGGTACTAGCACTGATACTGATTGAGACGGCACTATGGCGAGCAAGCGGACTCGCCGCGCAACACTTTGACTTCGCACTTGAGTGTTACCAAGATTTACAGCTTGAAGTGGCCTCCCTGGGCGCAGGCTTGAGCCTGATCACTTGCGATCGCGCGCAAGATGCCTTTGATTGGTTACACCAACAAGTTGGGCTTGCTTGCATTCACAGTCATATGGAAACCGGCGACGGCGCAAGCTATAAAAGAGATCTCGACATGCTTGAGTGGTGCAAGCGGCATAAGGTGCGCTGGTGTGAGTACCGGCAGTTTGGGGTCGTCCGAGGTCTGAAGCAGCGCAAGGCATGGGCGTCCCAGTGGGAGCTTTTAATGCGTGGGCCACGGGTCCAATTTGATCCGGTCAAGGCCGCTGAAGCACTTCGCGCAGGAAGAACATTGCTGCAAAGCGCGCTCCTTCAAAGTCGAGAACACCATGTCGCTGAATCGGATGCGCCGTTCACTCAGGTCACACAACCAGATAACAGCCGACCACTATACATTCCATTACACAGCACGAAATTTTTCACCGCTGATGAGCTCGAATCGTTGGAGCTGCCATCAACGGATGCACTCGGTCTTAGCGCACTTCGACCACCGCGTCGCCAACGGGGTGGATTGCGAGCAGCCAAGACGCAATTTTCAAGTTTTCTTGACACCCGCAGCTCGCTTTATCGTGGTGGCATCTCTTCACCGCTTAGTGCCCCAGAGGCTTGCTCGAGGCTATCGGTTTACTTGAGCTATGGTTGCATCAGCATGCGTGAGTTAGTGCAAGAAACCCGAACCAAGCTTGAGGCCATTGGCGATCGATCGAGCCGCCAATACAAAGGGCTCGAGGGTTTTTTAAGCCGCTTGCACTGGCATTGCCACTTCATCCAAAAGCTTGAAACAGAACCCGAAATTGAGTTCTATAACATGCATCGAGGCTACGATGGGCTGCGTGAGTCTTATTTCGACCAGGCCCGCTTTGAGGCCTTAAAGGCAGGGAAAACAGGATGGCCGATGGTCGATGCCTGCGTTCGCATGCTTGGCGATTGTGGATGGCTCAATTTTCGCATGAGAGCCATGTTGGTGTCGGTCGCAAGTTATCCGCTGTGGCTACATTGGCGCCAGGTTGGCCAATGGCTTGCACAAGGCTTTCTTGACTTCGAACCAGGGATTCATTGGAGCCAGATGCAAATGCAGTCGGGTACGACGGGTATTAATACAACCAGGGTTTACAACCCGATCAAGCAAGCCAATGAACACGACCCTCAGGGTATTTTTGTTCGCCGCTGGCTGCCCGCCATACGCACAGTACCCGAGCAATTTGTCTTCGAGCCTTGGTTAGCACCTGCTCGCTATCGTCAGTCAGCAAGCGAGCCAATCATCGACCCAATTGTTGATCTCGCGCGCGCAACCCGGGAGGCGAAAGCCAAAGTACATGCTTTAAGAGCCGAGTCGAGCGTAATTGCGCAAACCCAATCGGTGCTTCGAAAACACGCCTCTGCCATGAGAAGCCAGGAGCGGTATCTCCCGAGCCATAAGAGCAGCATTGCTCAACATGCTGTGCGAGGAAAAAAGGGAGAAAACCTTTCGAATCAATTAAGCTTCGACTTTGACTAACGGTCGACGATACCGGCAGTTTCAGTCCAGCAAATCGATTGTTCGCTTAGGACTTCAAGCGACTGATCCTCAAGTAGGTTCACACCAGGCTTGCGATCGATCCAATCGGCGAGATTGCGGTCTCGAGCCCGCAAACAAGCTTTGATTTGGGGCTCTAGGCATGCCAGCAAGGACTCTAGCCACAATCCAACCAGGGGGAGGTCTTGCGTCGATCGATCCATATGCTCACAGACACGCCAAGCATCAACCCATCGACGCTCGGCGCGGATTCGCCACTTCTTAAAATGCTGCCAGGTTTGCGTTGCGGGCATCCAGGTCTCACCGGT
>Ga0172367_10002957_pt1 | contig 22683 bp, 8 predicted proteins | sample Lak10m_FD_114542 | JGI IMG/M metagenome (GOLD analysis project Ga0172367, IMG submission 114542) | Freshwater microbial communities from Kabuno Bay, South-Kivu, Congo - kab_022012_10m | ecosystem: Environmental > Aquatic > Freshwater > Lake | place: Democratic Republic of the Congo: South-Kivu... | reverse complement strand
ACTGTTGCTGAGGCCAAAGTTGTTGCACCTGCACTCAATGTTCCAACAAGTGTAGTATTTCCATCAACATTAAGATTTGCATCAAGATCAGTATTGCCATTTACATTTAATGTACCGCCAATAACTGTTGCGCTTGTACCGGAACCCATTCTTGTTGTTGCTGCACCGGTTCTATTGATGTCAGTTGGACCAAGAATTGTTGTTGTGCTAGCAGCATTACCAATAGTTGTTCCTGTTGTATTAGCACCTGTATTAAGGTTTGTTGTTCCATTTGTTACGAGTGCTGCTACTGCTGTTGCAGGATTACCATTCAATGTTGTTCCGTTTTGAACCAATAATCCTGTATTAAGTGTAGATGTACCATTAACAATGATATCATCACCAATGATTGCATTTTCATCTACGACAAGAGTTGCTGTTCTTGTATTATTCCATACTCTCAAGCTTTGATCAGTTGTGATATCACCACCAACTTGAAGGTCTTCAGCGATTTCAAGATCATGAATGAATGTAGGATTATTAGGACTACCAATATATGTAGCTGGTAAAGTTGCAGCAGATCCACCGGTGTTGATATTCAAGTCACCATCAATTGAAACTGTATTTCCATCTGCGGCAACGATTGAAACATTTCCACCATTTGCAGAATTACCAATTACAGTATTACCTGCACCGGTATTATTGATATTGGTATTACCTGTGATGGTATTAGCTGTTGATGTCAATGGGCTAGCAACAAGATTGGTACTACCAGCTACAGACAAACCATTTGTGATGGTTGTTGCACCTGCATTCAATGTACCGGTTGTTGTATTGCCAAGTGTTGTTGTACCAGCTGTTTGATTGATATTACCGGCAAATTGTGAAGCACCGTTTACATCAAGCGCACGTCCTGAACCTGTATTTGACATTGCAACAGTTGTTGCTGTACTATTATTGTTAAATGCTGCTGCTTGACCTGCTGCATTTGTGTTTTGTACTGTAAGTGTAGGTGCGGCATTGTTTGATGAATAAGAAATTTGTCCAGCTGACATAATTCCTGATACACTCAAGTTACCTGTGATTGCTGTATTACCAATGATATCTGTTTCACCATTGATATCTACTCCACCACCAGCTCCTCCACCACCATTGATGGTTGTTACAGCATTTACATTACCAAGTGTCGTTGCTGTATTATTTGCACCGGCATTGATAATTGTTGTACCATTTGCTGTAAAGCCACCATTAATTGTACCACCACCATTGATTGTACCACCATTATTGATAGTTGCTCCATTATTAACTGTTGCACCACCATTCATGGTTGTTGCACCGGTCAATGTTGATGCGCCATTTACACCAAGTGTGCCACCTACAGAAAGATCTGTACCTGCACCTGACAATGTAACATCATCGGAGAAGGTTGATGTACCTGTTACACCAAGTGTACCACCTACTGTAGTATTGCTTGTTACACCAAGTGTACCACCTACTGTGGTATTTCCTGTTACACCAAGTGTGCCACCTACTGAAAGATCTGTACCTGCACCTGACAATGTAACATCATTGGAGAAGGTTGATGTACCTGTTACACCAAGTGTACCACCTACTGTAGTTGTACTTGTGCCACTACCGATTGTTGTATTGCTTGCACCTGTTGTATTGATATTTGTTACACCTGTTACAGTTGCGCCATTTGCAACTGTAGCACCGCCATCCACATTCAAAGAACCATCGAGGTCTGTATTACCGGTAGTGTTTAATGTACCAGTAATAGTTGTTGAGCGCAAACCTGCTGTACCAGCTGTTTGTGTGATAGCTGCATTGAAAGTTGATGCACCATCAACATTTAATGTTGTATTAAGATCAGTTGCAGCATTTGCTGTAAGTGTATTGGTTGTTGTATTACCAAGAACAGTTGTTCCTGCATTCAATGTACCTGTTGTGGTATTACCTGTAACATTTGCTGATGCCAATGTTGATGCACCTGCATTCAATGTTCCGGTTGTGGTATTACCAAGTGTGGTTGTACCTGCAGTTTGATTGATATTGTTTGTGAAGGTTGAAACACCATTTGCTGTCAATGGACCATCAACAATTGTTGTGCTGAGCGCATTACCAATAGTTGTTGTAGATGATCCACTTGTATTCACATTTGTTGCGCCTGTCACATTGGTTGCTGCAAGTGTTGATTGACCTGTTGCATTCAATGTGCCGGTTGTTGTTCCGGTAGTTGCATTCAATGTTGTTGTGGTTGTTCCACCATTCAAGCTTGATGCGCCTGTTACTGTTAGCGTTCCACCAACTGATGCATTATTTGTTACAGCTGCAGAAGCAAGTGTTGCTGCACCTGAATTCAATGTACCTGTTGTGGTATTACCTACATTTACTGTACCACCGCTTTGTGACAAGTTACCATTGATAGTTGTTGAACCAGAGCTCAATGTACCAGTGGTAGTTGCACCAAGTGATGTGGTGCCAGCGTTTAGTGTTCCTGTTGTTGTATTGCCAGTTACATTCAATGAAGTCATTGTTGTTGCACCGGCTGTAATAGGTCCACTGATTGTTGTACCACCAACTGTATTACCAATATTGGTTGCAGCTGTACCTGTTGTATTGATATTTGTGGTACCAGTTACACCAAGTGTACCATTTATCGCAGTGTTACCAGCATTCAAAGTACCTGTTGTTGTACTTCCTGTAACCGTTGCATTACCATTAACAACTGCACTTGTTGTAGTCAATGAACCTGTATTGGTGTTGCCAGTGATTGTTGCACTTGCAGCTGATACATTATCACCGATGATCGCATCATCTGCTACTGTGATATCATTACCTGCACCTGCTACAGTCAATGCACCAGTTGTTGTTGTACCAAGTACTGAAGTACCCGCATTCAATGTACCAGTTGTTGTATTACCTGTAACATTTGCAGATACTGAATTCAATGTTCCAGTAGTTGTGTTACCAAGTATAGTTATACCGGTTGTTTGAGTGATATTACCAGCAAAAGTAGTTGCGCCAGAGACATCAAGAGCACGACCAGCAGCATTTTGATTTGTAATTGCAACTGCAGGATTTACAGCGCTATTATTATTAAATGATCCAGCCCCACCAATACCTGTATTTTGTACAGTCAAAGTTGGAGATGCTTGATTCGATGTATATGCAATCTGACCTGCAGACAGAATTCCACTTACTGCCAAATTACCATTCAATGCAGTATTACCATTCACAGTTGTTGGTCCAACAAGTGTAGTTCCACCAGTTGTATTACCAATTGTTGTGACTGCAGCACCGGAAGTATTAATATTTGTTGTTCCAGTTACATTTGTCACTCCATTGATGGTTGCTCCATTGTTGATAGTTGCACCATTATTAATGGTTGCACCACCAATCACTGTTGCACCATTTGTTGCTGTCAATGCACCTGCTACAGTTACAGCTGCACCAGCACCTGTTGCATTACCGATTGTTGTAACTGCATTACCGGAAGTATTAATATTTGTTGTTCCGGTTACATTTGTTGCGGCAAGTGTTGATGTTCCTGTTACACCAAGTGTACCATTAACTTGAGCACTTCCTGCTGTTAAGGAACCTGTTGTTGTATTACCAGCAACATTAGCTGATGCCAATGTTGTAGCACCTGCATTCAATGTGCTTGTAATTGTTGTTGGTGCATTTGCTGTCAATGAAGAACCTACAATAGTTACTCCATTTCCTGTATTACCAATATTAGTTGCATTGCCAACTGCAGTAGAACCTGTATTGATATTTGCACCGCCATTGATATTGGTTGTTCCTGCATTCAATGTACCGGTTGTTGTATTACCTGTAACATTTGCTGATGCCAAAGTTGAAGCACCTGCATTCAATGTACCGGCAACAACTGTATTACCTGCATTCAATGTACCGGTTGTGGTATTTTGAAGAGTTGTTGTACCTGAAGTTTGGCTGATAGTTCCGGCAACTGTCATTGCAGAACCAGTACCTGTAGCAGCGATGCTTACTGCAGGTTGTGAACTTCCTGAAGAAACACTAATTGCATTTCCATTGGAGTTAGGAGCCATTGTTACAGAAATACCTGGTGTTGTATTATCAGCATTTCCGCGTGTTTTATTGATTGTAAGACCTTCGCCACGGCCATTTTGTGTAACTGCAATTGCAGCTGCACTTGTAGATGTGGCATTTGCAGGATTACTATTGACAGAGATTGCTGAACCAAGTGTGCTTTGATTTACGGCAATACCTGTAGCACTTGCTGTAGCACCGGTATTAGCTGCATTAACTACTAAACCTGTACCTGTTGTAGCATTATGTGTAATATTCGCAGTAACAGCAGAATTAGTTGTTGAAGCATTGATTGCTGTACCTGTCAAGCTTGTTGCATTCAAAGCATTACCAGTGCTGCTTTGAGCGCTGATACCTGTACCACTTCCAGTATTTACACCTGAAAGCGCAGTACCTGTATTTGAATTGATGAATTCACCGGTATTACCTGCACCTTGATTTGTCAATCTGAACATTGTACCTGCGAGGTTCACTGTTTCATCAATTGGGAAATCAAGTGCATTATTTGGTGACCACTGAAGTGAATTACTTGCTGCATTATAGCGAAGCACATTACGATTTGTGGTAGGAGCATTCAACCAACCTTGTGTTCCACCTGAACCATTGTCTGTTGAAGTACCCATGAGCAAGCGATTCAAACCTACAGCACTTGTAGTATTTGCACCTGCATTGGTTTCTGTTGCAAATGTTGATGGTGTAAGTCTTCTCCAGCTAACTGAAGTACCATCCCAATGCAATGATTGATGTGCAGCTGTAGGAGCATTCAACCACTCTTGTGAGTTTGCTCCGGTAGCCATGAGTAATTTATTGGCACCTGCTGTTGTTGAACCAGTATTGAGGTCAACAGGTGCGATTGTACCATCAGCAATCTTACCGCTTGTAACTGCACCGTCTGCAAGATCTGCAGTTGCGATTGTTCCATCAAGAATTGTTCTTGAAGAAACTGCACCGGTAGCAAGTTTTTGCTCGATTACTTGTTGATCACCAATATGAACTGTCTTCACAGCACCTACCGCAATCTTAGGATTGGGATAAAATGCTGTCAAATCTCCACCCGCAGGGCCTGTTGGTGGGAATGTCAAATTGGCTGAGAAATGTCTTTGTTCAATTGCACCATCAGCGATTTCTGCTGAACCAACTGCGCCTGCTTTGATTTCAGGATTTGGGTATGTACCATCCAAATCTCCACCTGCAGGACCCGAAGGAGCCGCTGTACCTGCTGTTGTTGCAAATGTTGCATTTGCAGCATTCGCTGCATTTGCTGAATTATATGCAAAGTCTGCTGAGAATGCATATGGTGAAGTTGTCATCTTCATACGAGGCATTTTCACGCCTTGATATTCAACTTCCAACCAATAGCCTTCTTTAAAATCTGCATTTGCAGGAATATCTACATTTTGACCAATTATTGTAGAAAATGCACCACCTACAGTATTAACAGAAATAGGCTCAACATGTACGGGAGCTCCGCCAGATGCGCCTGGGTAAAATTCTACTCTAATTGAATGAGGACCATCAGCTACAGGTGTGCCGTCTTGCTTGAGCAACATACCCTGAAATGTGATGTACCTTGGAACTTGTGCCTCAATATTACTTATAGGAAGAGCGAGAGCACTCGTGGCGGCAAGGCCAACAAGAAAACTTTTTCTCATGCTAAAAACTCCGAAGAATTATATAAAAATTTAATCATTATCAAATATTACTTGACAAGCATCATTGGCACACGTGCCTTCAATACTTGACCATTGAGAGTAAGTGACATTTCACATACATAATTACCTGCGCCAACATCAGAACCTGCATCATCCTTTGCATCCCATTGAATCGAATGATTACCTGATTCCATGAACTCATTGCTTACAAGTGTTCTAATTTCACGACCAACCATGTCAACAATACGCATTGTCATAGGTGCGCTTTGTGGCACTGTATAATTGATCGTTGTCAACATTGAAAATGGGTTTGGATAATTAGAAATCAAACTTGTACCGGAAATAGAAGGAGTATTCTCATCAACACCAGTTACACCCGGATTTACGGGACCCCAAAAACCTACATACAATTTATTACCATTGGCTTCTACTTGACCAGCAATAAATTGACCGATAGTTGCATGCATTCTCATGCCATTACCAACTTCAGCGGATATCACACCACCACCACCAATTACCCATCTATTGCTTACAGATTGAGCATTGAGGCTTTGAGAAGTGAATCCAAATCCTGTGAGAAATAAAAACACAGACAGAGTGCCTAATAGTGTTTTCATGTTAACTCCTAATAAATAAATCATTAAAACTATGTATTTCAATTACTTACAAATTTTACATGCGTGTTTTTGAATATTCGCATGTGTACAGTATGAATTCAACTGCAAAAATCATTCCAAAGTGTATACCACTCGGATGATTACATTTTTTTTACAGTTATTCACATTTTTATCAGCCGGAAAACCAATGAAGCAAGGATTTCGAACATTCATTTCATCGAATGTTACTACCATTCAGCACTTTAAATCATAGGTTTTCCACATAAGCTAATGTGTTAAGTATCAACAACTTGCATGAAATTTGGTCACTATTTCAAGCATTATTGATACCAAGATACACTCCTAGCATCGTGCCAAAATACAAAATTCTCAACAACTACAAAAGAATCTATGGTATTACTTAACCATAATGATATCTATCATAGGCGAAACATTGTTCGATTAGGAAAAGCATTGTGTACAATAGATTGTCAGATTAATGACAATGTGTGTAAACTTTTCCACAGTCTACTATTATATGTATTGAGTATTAGGCATGAAGTTAATTACATATTTCATGCCAAAAGTTACTTTTTCGAGCGTTTCTTCTCTATAAATGGCTGTATATGACCACTTTTTTTCAGTATTTCCTTTATCGATTGATCAATTGCTGCATTCATGAGATAGTGTGCAAGCTCAATCAACCGAGAATTCTTTCCGGATTCAATCTCAAATATGAGTTCTTGAATGATGTGTTTCTGTCTTTTTTGTGGACTAAGTATAATCAGTTTTGCTAAGTCCCTGATGTGAATATTGGTATCTGCATGAATGAGAAGAGGTATAAGTGCATCTTTGACCCTCTCCGGAGTCTTTCCCTCATAAATCTCTGATAATAATCCCAGACTAACCTTTCCAGACCCACGAATTCCCATGATTGCACTATTTCTAATAATCTGAGCTTCCTCAAATAATGCGCTTTGTAATAGTTCAATCACATTAGACGGAAGAATTCTCCCGATTGAATATGCCGCTGAAGCCCTCACCATCGACTCTTCATCTTGTAATCTATGCGACAAGACCTCCAATACCGAATCGGACAATTCTCCAATTTCTCCAATTTGCTTGGCGGCTATGGACCTGATGCGCCAATTTTCATGGTCTAGCAAGGATACTATCATTGGTATTCCGGATTTGAGTTTCAATTTAGCCAACATGCTCAATCCTAAACCAATGACTTCGCTACTATCATCTTCACATGCCCGCAATAGTGAAGCTTCCACTTCCATGGGATATGTTGTATGTAATTGAGGTATTATTTGCTCAAGCGCCAATCTCTCGCGTGGCATTTGAGTACCATATTTTTCCTCACAATAGGATAATGCAGGAAGTCCAAGAGCAATCAATTCCTTTCTTGCCTTTTCAACTCCCGATTGATACTTCTGTGGTGCAGCCGAAGCTCGAATGAATAGTGAATCAATTGATGACCAAACATATCCGAAATCTTTTTCTGAAATGGTTGAATCCGCTCTTTCAGATGTCAAATTGACGGCCTTTTTATCGATAAATCCAAATTCAGCATCCATGAATAAACCGAAAGTGGAGCGTTTTTGCATGGAATTATTGCGACTCTGATTTCCGTAGATGTCATTTCCACCGGCATCTGCAAAGATTCCAATCATGCCATAATTTCTTCTGAAATCAGAATATCCCATTGTATTGTTTGGATTCCTCGCGATATATGAATCATCTCCCATGAGATCCGTGAATAAAGAAATTGCATTTGCATTACCTGCACCTAAAGACAAACTCTCTACTGTATAGGAATCATTTCCTTGTTCATCAATCAATAAACCAACTGCAATATCATGTCCACAACCCTGCGAAACTCCATGGGATGTATAGGAGTCATTTCCTGATGCATCCCATAATAATCCTTGAGCCAGATGCACCCCCGATCCTTGAGCATATTGATGGGCTTTGTACATGTCGGATCCTTGAAGATCTATCAAACCTCCAAAGCCATACCAATAGCCGGTGCCCTGACCATAGATATCGGCTACATATACATCATTTCCCGAATGCTCAATCAATAATGCCAATCCACCTGAAGCGATGGGTCTATAACCCAATGCCGCACCTTGAGCAAATGATTCAAAATGATCATCATAACGCAAAAAATCCTGAAATGGACTTGCACATACATATGAGTCATTTCCTGCATGATCAGTGAGTATGCCTACTCCTTTTGTTCCGGCAAAAGCCTGACCATGTGCATGAATTGCATAATGGTCATTTCCTTGAACATCTTGCAAAATCCCAATCCCGAAAAATCCCATTCCTTGGGTATTGGTTTTAGAAGAATACGAATCCATGCCAGATCTATCATGTACATATCCTATACCGAATACACCGGAACCGAGTGAGAAATTACCACCGGAATATACATCGTCACCCGACAAATCATGAAGTATGCCGATTCCGAAATATCCGGAACCCAATGCATAATCTCCGCCTCGATAGGTGTCATTGCCGGACAAATCAACAATGCATTGAACAGGATGTAATAAAGCATCCTTTTTACCGCCGGTGATAGCATACATATCATTTCCACCGGGATCCAGAATTAATAGATAATTGCCTTCATATATATCATCGCCATAGGTGCCAATGGCAATTTTACCATATGGTGTATTCAATCTTAGTGGCTTCAATTCTCTTTGATATTCATCGGATAATCGTTCCGCCAATGAAAAGAGATGAGGATATGATGCGATGAGTGATAATCCATATTCGATGATTTCTTTTGGAGATTGAGCACGACTAAAAAAGCGTTTTGCCAAATCTACACCTTCAATCTCGGATTGCTTCAGTGCATAGAGTGAGAGGTTTGCTGATTCTTCAGAAAGCATCAATAATGAGTCAGCATGATTCAGAAGCAATGTATCTTTCAATAATCTTGAACGAGCACTTGCAGTATTTTTAATAACTGTAAGAATTGGTCCGAGATATTGTCTGATGATGATTGCATTGGCAAAACTCGTGACAGATTCCAATTGATGACCAATCATTCTATCTATTTCACGAGCTGATATTTCATTGTGTAAATAACGAGGAGTATATTCACCAAGATAACCATCCTTCATCAATTGCATAAACCATTGATCTGTGCTATCTCGCAATGCTTTGTTAATTCCATGAATATGCAATTGTCCGATTGAACCCATTAATAATGGATTCTCGAATAGTGATATTTGCAATGGCGAACGATGCTTATCGGGTTTTACTATATCATGGGGCATGTATAAATCGATTCGCTTCATATCCAGCGAATGCATACTCGAATCAAGCAATTGCAGAAATGAAGGGGAGAATCCTTGTCCATGACTCATGCCAAATGTACAGCAAAGCATGATAAGACAGAAAATGATGCGTGGTGAATTCATGATTGTGTTATTATTCTTTTGATGCAAGTTCCAACAATTGCTCCTGAGATAAACCATGCGTTTCGCATATTGCTCTAAGACTTTGCCATGTATAAATTCCTGTTGCATGTCCATCACCCCAAGTTGCTTGCAATCCATAATTTCCTACAGGAGTAAGTGCTGTAAGTTCATTCATTCCGGGTTTGAACATCTTGATTCCTACAAATACTTTCTGTCCCATGATTTCTTCACCTTGGCATCCCGCGCAAGGACATTGATCACGCAAAGTTTCAAGCAATATCGTGGAAGCTGTTTTATCATTCCATTCAATATGTAATAAATATGGTTTGGGTTTGGAGACTGATGTGGGTGTCAACATTGTAATTCAAATATTATTGAAAAAAGATCATGACATATTCAATTATCCAAAGTATCGGTAAAGCGAGTGCAAATAAGGTCATGGAACCGAGAAGTTTTTTGTATTGCGCATAACCGAGCATCATTGCAATCAATAGAAATGGAATCATCGGCTCATGATATCGAGGAGTTCCAAAAAATATTGCACAAGGAACAATCATTCCTACGATAATTACAATATTTCTCATTCCCTGATTCTGTTGCAAAAGTATTTTTCCATGCGATACACCTACAAACATCACAAATCCTCCAGGTATCATAAGTAAATATGACCACCAAGGAAGATTCTGCATTCTCTCGCGATATGTCTCTCCGTCAATCTGAAAACTTTGCAATGGGAGATAAGCATCTGATGCAAAGAGAAATGCAATTTTCTTTGGAATAAGAAGTAGTGAATGCAATGGATCATTCATAATATATTGCATCGCCGATGTGAATGCCGATGCATTGGCTTCAACTTCTGATTGTCCTTCATAGCGATGCATTTCATCCACAAATTTATATGAACCATTTGCTTCGGGATTATGTCCGATGAATAAATTAATTCCTGTATTCGAAGCAATCATCGGTGATCCCATCACATATGTATTTCGAATCATCCAAGGAAGAATTACAATGAAAATTCCAGTTGCAAAAGCAATAATGTTTTTCTTTTGTTTGTCTTTCACAATGTCATGAATTAAGATTGCAATCACGGAGAATACCATGATTGGTCTTGTCAAAACTGCTATGCCCCAAAACAATCCTTCTACGATTCGTGAGCGCATGCCTTGAAAAGCGATGTGGATGAATACACTCATCAGCATGCACATGATTGCAAGTGGTTCAGACATGAATGTCATTGATTGCATCCATGTCATCGGCAAAAGAAGATACAGTATCGACCCCGCATATGAAATTGCATTACCGGCATCATGCTCTTTGAGAATCAATGCAATCAGTAATGCTGAAATTGATATAAGCAATGATTGCAAGACATAACCGAATATCGTACTCGGCCATATCATATAAAAAACCGAAAGTAATGCAGGAAAACCGATTGGTCGATATGCAGTTGGAAATCCATTTACAGTATATGCATGAGTTTCTGCCAAACGCAAAGCATGCTCATGATAATCGAGTGCATCGGATTGAGGAATTGGTGAAACCACAATCGAAAGAATGACATGCGCGATGAATCCCAATGCACCAATGAGCATTAGATTTCTTATGAATTTGTGATCATATCGAGAAAACAAAAATTTCATGGGCATGAATGAGAAACAGGGAAATACCGCGAGGCATTTCCCTGTTGATGATCTACAAAGAATGATGCTTATGGAATATTACCTATGAGCGAGAAACGCATGGTATTTCCAAGCGGATGATTTTCTTCAGTTGGAATCACAAAACTGAAATCAAGATTGAAAACATCATAGCGAATACCGGTACCTACAGTAAAGAATTTTCTATTACCGATTGATGCAGGTTCGGAGAAATAACCACCGCGTAAAGCAACCACTTGTTCATACCAATATTCAATGCCGAAAGAAGTTTCGATACCACCTCTTTCCCAAGCAGTGACAAAGGAAGTTGGGATTGGATCATTTACCAAACTATCACGACGTACAAGTAATTTTGCGATATCGAATGCAAATGTCAACTTATTGAATTCATCTTCAAGAACAGTGATGCCGGTACCGATGCGAAGCGTTGTTGGAAGTGGATCAGACACATTGATATAGGTAACTTTCGGACCGATATTCGCAAGGTTGAAACCAAGGCCAAATTTATCTCCAAGGTCAAGTCCAAACAAATTAAGATTGCTTGGTTTCCATAACATGCCCAAGTCGAATGCAAGGCTTCGACCAATGCCATCACCGGTTCCGGTGCCTTGCGCATTGACAGGTGCGCCAAGATTTGATTCAATATATTTTATCTGAAAGCCGGCACCGATATCATCGGCAATCAAAGTTCCATATCCTACACCAAGTGCATATTCAAAAGAACGAAATGTATTGAGTACTTTACCACTGAAGTCCGTTCTTTTAAATTCACCCAAATTCATGAGCATGAAATTGGCATTGATTGTTCCTTCGAGTGAAGGTACATATTGACTATATGCTGCATGTGCATAGAAAAGATCAGCATTGAATTGTGGCAACCATTTGGCATATGCCAATGCAACTTTTTTGTCATTTGACTTTGTGGTCGCAGGAATTTGAAAGCCAAGTCCACCGACATTCCAATGCGTTGCATAAATATTGTCCCCTAATCCTGTTCCTGTCTCCCCCATACCATTCGCTCTTGAATCAGGCGAAATTGTGATGAAAGGCACAGCCGCCTGCCCAAAGATCGCTACTGTTCCGCTCATCAATGCCAATGCAATCACGATGCTCTTGGCCAAAATTGTGTTCTTCATACGATATTCCATTCTATCAGTGATACTATGTTTCTATGTGAATTATTGGGTCACAATGACTTTTCCGTGCAATGTGACGCCCGGTCCATTTTGTTGTTTTACATGCATGACGCAAAGATAGACTCCCATGGGAACCGGTGTTCTTTGCATATCCGTGCAATCCCAGCGATATGTCCAGGTATGCAATTCTTGTTTTTCAAGGGTTTCTTTTTTCATCAATCGACCATTCATGTCAAAAATACGAATTTCAGCTTCTGTGGGAAGTGATTGATTATGAATAAATCCAATATTCGCAAATTGATTTGTAGGATTTGGATAGACAAATAATCCTTCAGTAATCAATAGTGAGTCATTATCCGCCAGTCTGAAATATGTTTCTGTTTCTGAATAATTGTTCCAAATGTCCCATGCTCTCACGCGCACGGAATTCGTTCCTGTCTTGAGATTAAAAATGCGCTTTTGTGCCGTGCCCCTCCGTGCATCGGAAAGATTTGCTTGATATTCCGCAGTGAGGTCCACGGGAATTCTGTCAAAATTAAACCATGCTTCTATATTATGTCCGATACCTGCTCCCGTTGCATTTATTGCCGTATTATCTGACAAATCCACAATCAATAGTGGATTTCTTCTCACAAGATTACCAGGTTGGAATGTTCTATTATCCAAATAAATCGCAATGGATGGTCCTTGAGTATCCGGTTCAGAGACAGATTCAATGCCACCGACTTTGAAACCTCTCGTACTTCCTTTTGCAGTCATATCATCTTGAGAATAAGCAAAACCAATCATTCGACCACGTTTATTGGTAAAGCCGATGTCTTTTGGTACGATGAATGAGCCGGTAAATTGACCTTTTTCTACAGTGAAAGTACTTCTGGCCAACACATTTCCTTGCTCATTGATTGTATGGGTTACATTATCAATCGGATCTTTGACTTTGAGTTCAATATCACTGTCTTTTACTGTAACAAGGACCGTACCATCAAATGTATCATCAATGGCATAATTGGAAGCACGACGTACAGATCCGGTCACTGTCACTTTTTGTAATGCTTTGATATTGATGATTGAAGAATCCGGAATCGTAGGATCTTCATCAACATATTTTAGATTAATGCTATCGAATGTTATGACATCATTCGGCATTTGCAAATGCAATGCAGGGTCACCAAGAATCAAATATTTTTCATCATTATCGCCATACAGTTCTTGTTTCGTTTTATACATTGCTTCGCCGATTGACAAATAGCGACCCATTGTATCACGAGAGAACATATAGCGATAAAATCTATCACAAATCACTGCATTTTCACCTGAATATACCAGTCTGGTTGCGGCAAAGACTCCGATTGCTCCACCTCTTTCACTGCGCAATAATTCCTCGGCACCTGATTCGCGCTCTGCATCGTCGAAGCGGGCAAAATCACATGTTGCGGCGGTGAGAAAGAAGAGTTTGTCTTTATTCAACATCTGTGGAATGGTTGTCTCTTTTTCAAAGATGCGTTCATGCGCCCAAAGTCTTGGACTACCATGTCCAATCCAATTCAAAAGAACAGCACCATTATTATTTATCTCTGATAATAAATCTTGTGTGACCGTCGGTTTTCTACGTCCATTGGAGACAATCTCAGCAGGATATTGCGCAAGGTAGATTTTTTTCAAAATCATGTCTTCAGGAATCGCATCTCTTGCCAATCCTTCCGATTGACTCGTATGTTGTGTTCCTTCGGTTCCTGAACCTACAGGTCCATCATCAGCAACCAAACACACTGTTTGTTGCCATGTGCCTTTCACCAATTCTTGTTCATACTGTTTGATTTTATCAACAAGATAATTTCCATTGTCATTTGAGAGCACAGGCATGCGACCCATGATGATATCAATCACGCGGTCATTTCCGCGAAGTCGTGCAAAATAATCATCCACGCATGCAGATACGGTTTCTCTATAATATTGCGGAAGATCATCAGTTTGATATGTGGGCACATAATTAGGAATCGTAACCTGAATTTGTCTATAGTCATAATGTCCATCGCCCCAAAACATCATGTACTTTGGTTTTTTTGTCCATGAATTCACTGCAAATGCAGCATAATCTCTGATTGCTGTGATATCCTTCATGCCACATGCAAATTCTGTATAAATGTCATTTGTTGTGACAATCTTCACTGAAATTCCTGATGACTCTCTATACTCCTTGTATTTTTTTGCGGATTGCACAAGGTCTTGATGCGTTATCAATAGCATATCAGCACCTTCGATATCATTACGAAGTCCCACAGGTGAGATGGATGAAAGAGAAGGTGTGATGAAGGTACCGGAGACAAAATATCTTCGTGGCTGAGTGGAAGTTTCATCTACTCTGAATACATAGATGCCACCGGTTGTGGATACATTGTCAAGTAAGAGTGGATGGCGTGGATCTGTGATGTCAAAACCTAGAATTTCCTGAGAAGCAAATCTTGACACATTATATTCTGTTCCACCATTTCTCTTCACATCCGAAAATACTTCGAGTTGATTATTCGATGCAGAGAGCGTGCGAGGATATAGTATCTCAAACCAATCCATAATTGCTGTTGAGGCAATTCCACCTTGAGGACTTTGATAAGAAAATTTCAATACGGATCTATTATCCTGAGCAATTGAAGTGGAAGGAATGCTTACTTCTCGAAGAGGCGTACCGATTGCTTCCGTATAACTATAATAATTATTAAATGGATTTGTGCCTGGAATTGTCACCGCATCAATTTGTGTATTTTGTTCACTCACTGTGAGTTGTCCATCAGACTTTGTTTTACTGACAACTTTATATCTATACACGACAGAATCAATGCGTGCAAAATCAGTGAGCAGAGTCGTGAATGTTCTTGGTGAAATAGACTCTATCGTTTTGCCAAACCATATTCTCCCTGATGGAGCGGAGAAAGCATTCATGAGTTCTTCTTCATTGAATATACGCGACATGAATGTAGAAGGTCTAAATTGAATTGAATCCTTCGAAATTGCGGGTAGTGCTTTTGCTCTTCGTCCTTCCGAACCACCAATCGTGATCAAATATGAAGACTCTTTATCGTAAGGATGAGTGAAATGCCTGAAATCGACATTTTTTCCCGACTCATCAGCATTCAAGCGAAATCCTTTTGCAGGTTCTCCATAGAAATAAATAGCATCTAAGTCGCCATCATTGTTTGTTCGAACAATAATGGGTTGTTCTGTCATTGTATTTGCTAATGCGGAATCTACTTTCTCTGGAAGTAATGTACCGCCTAATCCAAAGACTTTGATTGTTGATATCGCATCTTTGTTGACAATGATACCTGCAGAGGCAAGGGTGGATTTATCCAATTTGTAAATACCCTGTTGATTGACATTCACCTTTGCCCATGGTCCGGTGAGTTGTACTGTCTTTGGTATGATCTTGGCAAATCCATTATGCTTTTCAGAAAGCCATGACTTGGTTTCATTGTGATTGACTGTAATATCCAGATCATCAATAGCATCAAGGATTGGTGATGGTTGCTTTACTTGTGCATTGAAGACAACCGTACATTCAATGTATTTCGGGATTTCAAGCACACCGGAATTCCCACTCGATCTCACTGCTTTGATGTGCAAATGAGCGATATGTCTATATCGAGCCAGTCCAGCATATTTGATGTCGGCCCAATGTGATGTGTCTTCGATGGCATATTGTCCTTCATCTATGCGATGGATGAAACCTGATATACCTGCTGAATCTTTCACGAGGGTTGGATTGGGTGCAATGATACCTTTCACTTTTTGTATCATCCCTGTTTTGCAGGATAGCAAAGAAAATTGATGTTCACCGGGAACAGTTATAGGAATCGAGTACATAATCTGTGATGGAGAACCCGGATTCCCTTTTCTGATGGCATGTTGTATTCGAGGATAAATAGTTGTTGTACCATCAATCGTGTGAATAGTGTCATATCCCATGATTTCGACATTCATACGAATGGTGAATTTTTGTGTATCTGAATATATGATGGCATTTTTCGGCAGACCCTGATTTGCTTGCATTTCATGAGAAATGAAGATGCACAGCATGCAAATAACCATCCCCTTGATTGTTCTCATAAGATATGTTGCAGACTGAGTCATGAATGCTCCTTACTGAATATACATGGCTTGGGATGAATGCTGTTCCAAATGTCAGACCGATTGAAAAATGAAAAAGTTCCTCGGTCTTGGTGCTTTCATGTCCTACCAAGTTTTAAGTGACATGTATCGTAAGAAGAATAGGCAGTTGCAAATGATGTGGAACAGAATCGCATGCAAATTACCATGCAATGTTTTCACCCACAAACGAAAATTTGTGCCAAACTCGTAAAATCACCAATTCATGAGATATTGGATACATACGAATGAGTGAATTTGTACAATTGACCACATCATGATTGTAAGAGTGTGCAAGTTTTTACTCACTTATCCTGACACTTTTGGCAGGGCATGTCCAATTTCGTAAGTTTATGCCACTAATTGGCTACCTTCAGGGGTTGGCTTTATGTTTTACTGATGAGGCATTAGTGTTTGCCTATGATTATTTCTCTCCTCATTGGCATTGCTGTCGGATTTGTACTAGCAATCCCGCCCGGTCCGGTGGGAGTGTCAGTCATTCGTATTGCCTTGAATAATGACAAGAGAGGCGGTATTCTCATCAGTATTGGTGCGTCTTTGATGGATGTACTCTATTGCTTGCTCGCCATGTTATTCACTACTGCTGTCTTTGGTTCAGTTCAGTATTTCTTTGATGAATATCCATTTGCGATGCTATTGTTTCAGGGCTGTTGCGTTGCCGCAATGTTCATATTCGGGCTATTACAATTCAGAACTCCAAAATTTATTTCTCACACCCCGGAAATGGCTAACAAAGTTGCTATTTCGCCATTAAAGCGCTTAATGGAGAGATTGAAACATGGGGGGCCTTTTTTCCTTGGTATAGCAATTGCTCTTGCAAATATTGCCAATCCTACATTTCTGCCATCATTGGCCTATACATGCATGTTTGTGCAGCATAGCAATATGATTGCGGTTTCATCGTTGGACAGTGTCCTTTATTCCATTGGATTTGGAATTGGCAACTTTGCATGGATGTATATTCTCCTGCGTGTACTCCTGCATTTTAAGGCCAGGTTTTCCGCTGAATTCACATTGCGTATTCAGCGTTTTGCCGGTCTCACCATGATTGGTGTGGGGACATATCTTGGCTATCGCGTGATTCTATTCACAAAATGGCCTGAGATTCTCCGCTTCATATTCTGAAGACTGTTACAGAATATATAGATCATATGTCGGTCATATTAGACTGATTTCATAGGACAAAGACTTTTATTATACATATCAAGGATTTATTATGAATCGCAGCCTACACTCGGTGTTTATTGCGCTGTTATTCCTCATGTTTTCGGGCTTGAATGCACAAGTCCCAGGCTGGGATTTAGCCAAAAACGGAGGAAATACGCAATCAGACAAAGGTATGTCCATACATAGACATTCACCTAGCATCATTTATGCAGGCGGATATTTTTCCGGGTCAATAACATTTGGCCAATTGAATATTCCGGGAAGTGGTGGAGAAGATGGATTGATGATTCGCTTCAATTCCATCGGAGAAGCGGCATGGGTCAATCGTATTGCAGGTCCTGGAAATGAGCGTGTTCTTGCAATCACAAGTGATGCCAATGGAAATTACTATGCAACCGGATATTTTGAGTCAACAGCAGGTATCAGCGGAGTATTTTTCGAAAGTAATGGCAATAAAGATTTGTTTATCGCCAAATACTCCCAAGGCGGTGTACTGAATTGGGTGAGAAATCTCGGTAGCATCGGTGATGATATGGGTACAGGCGTGACTGTTGATGCATCCGGAAATGTATATCTAACTGCTACTTATTCTGATTCATTGACCTTTGTCACCAAAGCTTTGGATACATTAACATATGCAAGTTCAGGTGGAAAAGATATCGCCATCTTCAAATTTGATCAACAAGGTAAAATCATTGCGCATGCTCGTGCAGGTGGATCAGGAGATGATATTTCTGCTGATATATTACTACATCCTGCTGGAGTTGCATTTACAGGTTCATTCTCCGGAACATCAATTTTCAATACTGATACTCTAACTTCGAATGGGGCTTCTGATATTGTTTTGGCAAATTATTCTCAAAATACATTATCACCCGTTTGGATCTCCAAGATGGGTGGTGCGGGAATTGATTCCGGTGATGATTTGTCAAGTGACAATGCAGGTAATCTTTATCTCGCGGGAATGACAACCGGTAATTTCAGTATAGGTCAAATTGCACTTACATCACAAGGCGGTACTGATGGATTACTTGCCAAGATAACACCTGCGGGCAATGTCGAGTGGGCAACATTAATCGGTGCTCAAGGTGATGATAATTGTGCTGGTGTAAGCGTTGATAATACCGGAAATGTGATGACGACAGGTACATTTTCAGGCACTGCAATATTCGGTACCAGTACACTTGTATCAAAAGGCGGAACTGATGTCTATGTATTGAAAGTCAATGCTTCCGGAACTGTGCAATGGGCTCAACAAGCCGGTAGCACTTCCGATGACAATGTTGAATCCATTTCAAATAATGGAGCCGGAAGTGCTTATATCACCGGTGCTCATGGTTTTGAGACCACACTTATGCCATTCACATTGACAGGTAGAGGCGGTGATGATTTTTACATGGCAAGAATTTTGGACATTGCTCAAAATGATCTTGCAGTAACTGCAATCAATGTTCCTGCTGCACCATTTGCTCCCGGCTTCAGACAAATCTCTGCCACGATTGCAAATACTGGATCCAATACAGTCAATTCCGCTACTATAGAATTGTATGCAGGAAATTCAAAACTGACATCAAAGACACTACTTAGTCCATTGGCACCGGGTGCTTCAATGAATGTGTCACTTGATTCATTGAATTTGACTCCTGCAAGACTTGTTGAATTGACAGCGGTTGCCATGACTCCGAATGGACAACAAGATGGTAATCAAGGCAATAATGCATTTACACGATCCATTGGCCCTGCGCTTCTCAAAGGAACATATACCATTGGTGGAATCTCTCCATCACCGACATTTACCACCGTCGAATTAGCAGCGCAATATATCTCCAATTGGGGAATCATGGATTCGGTTGTATTTCATGTTCGCCCTGGTATATATGATGGACAAATAGTTCTGAATGAGATTCCAGGTTCAAATGTCATGAAGCCCGTCATATTCAAGCGTGACCCGGTACAAAATCAAGCTCCTGACATTATCTATACCTCGCAATACCCTGAGCGTCATTATGTGATGCTATTGAATGGTACAGACAATATGCATTTTGATGGATTGAATATTGCATCCAAATCCGGAACACTCGGAAATGTGATTAGTTTGAAGAATACAAATTCACAGATTTCCTTCAATAATATCAATATCGATATTCCGGCTTCTGCTTCAGGAAATGGTATCAGCATCGATGCTTCAAATCAAACTGAAGGATTGAAGATTACAAATTCACTCTTTATTGGTGGAGATTATGGCATTCACAGTGCTTATGACACAACATTGACCCCAATAAATTGCACTTTGACAGGTAATGTATTCAAGCAATTCAAACAGGGTGGTATGCATATTCGAAATGCACAAGTCATTAGCATCACAGGCAATCGTTTTGAACCGAAAGCAAGCGCAAATGCCGGAATCTCTCTTGTAAAAGGAAGTGGCAATACCACAATCACGAATAATGTTATTTCCGACCTCAAAAGAGGATCAGCTATTTCAGTGATTGAAGTGCCAGGGAATCAGCAAACAACAACATTGATCAGTAATAATATGGCAAAAGTTGGTGATTCATTGTCCAATGCGAATGGCATCACATTGAAGAATACCGGTTTTGCAAGCATACTACATAATACTGTTCATGGTTCGAATCGCTCACTTGACGCTTCTTTGCTTAGTATCAATGGTGGCAGTACAATCACAGCATTGAATAATCTATTGACTAATCCCAATAGAGCAATTGGCGTGTCGGTTTCTTATACACTTGCTCAGTCATTCCCACTTGTAATCTCTGATTTCAATCTCATTCAAACAGATTCAGGAAGAGTTGGACAAATCAGTGATGGAAATAATACAACTCAATTTGTTTCTCTGCCACAATGGCGTTCAGCAACATCCAAAGATCTTAATTCTCTGTCCAAAAAAGTTGCATTCGCCAATGATGGTCTCCATTTGAATGAAGTTGATATACAATTATTCGGTGATCAAACTGTAAAGCAGATCGTGAACAAAGACATTGATGGAGATCAAAGAAGAAATAGCTATATGGGTGCCGATGAAATCATACCGGTCATTACCATACTACAACAACCGGTTCGTACCGTCACTTGCGATACAACAACAACGCTCCTATTTGTTACAGCAGATGCAACATTTAAAGGACAATTGACTTATCAGTGGACCAGAAATGGCACCATTATCAATGGTGCGACCAATGATACTCTTGTGATCAATCGCGCTACATATCAGAATGAAGGATTTTATCGCTGTATCATCAGATCAAATTCCGGTGCTGACAGTGTACTCACAAATCAAGCGCAATTGTTGATTTCAACACGCACGACAATTCTGAATGATTTGCAAAACCAATATACAGTTCAAGGTGGAACAGCCATTTTTGATATTGGTGCAGAGGTTGCTAATCTTCCTCCTACACATGCTGTGAAATATCGTTGGTTCAGAGATTCAGTTGAATATACTGTGAATACCAATACAGTAACAGGCGTGAATACCCCAAGACTTGTTTTGAGAAATATTCAAGTTGCTGATACCGGTGCTCGTTATCGCGTGATTATCGAAGGTGGATGTGGTTCCGATACCAGCGCAATTGCAGGTATCTATATGCCCGGTGTCTTATTTGTAAGCCAACCTCGTGATACAGCAACCTGCTTGAATGGAAATGTATTTGTATCAGCAGAAGTCTATCCAACAATTGCAGGTTTGGAATTGGCTTATCAATGGAAGCGTGCCACTTTTATTCCTGTTGAAGAAACAAGTACAGTTCAAGGGGCAACAACAGCTAGACTGACAATAGATAGTCTATCAATGAAAGATACTTCAAGTAATTATGTCCTTGAAGTGATAGTGGTTGCAAATAATGCACGTTTCTATTCCAATCCGGTGAAGATTCAATTGTATCAAGCAACGGAAATCACCAAACATCCTGCTTCCGAGCAAGTATGTATGAATAAACCGTATACATTCTCTGTCGAAGCTCAAGGTGAACAAACAACATATCAATGGCAGAGAAATGATACCAATATCATTGGTGCAATTGAACCAACATATACTGTTCCACTTATGACCCGTGACTTAACCGGTCAATATCGCGTGATCGTCACTGCGATTTGTGGTACAAAAGCATCCAATATTGCAACCATCACCGCATTACAAGAATTGGTGATATTGAGTCAATCACAAAAAAATGTGGTTGTCAATCTTACCAAAAATCTCTCTTTGGATGTCTATGCTGCCGGTGTAACACCATTACGTTATCAATGGTATAAGAATGGTGAAAAGATTGATGGTGCAACAGAAGCACGATATTTCAAGGGCAATGCAAATGCACTTGATAGTGGTTCATATTGGTGTGTTATTAGTGATCAGTGCGGGGAAATCAAATCAGATACCATGAAAGTTCGATTAATTCCTGTTTCTGTGGAAGATGAAGGATCAATCACCGGTGCGATTACATTCGGCGTACAGCAAATCATGCCTAATCCCGCCAATGATCTCGTCAATGCACGTGTCATGAGTGTCATGCCTGGTGAAGCGATGATTGAAATACATTCAATTCTCGGTGCAACCATGATTCCTGCTTTCAAGATTTCTCTCGATAAAGGATATACCGATATTCCGATCAATATCGAACATCTTTCACCCGGAACATATCTCTGCACAATGAACATGAATGGAAAAGTGTCAACTCAAACATTCACAATTGTCAGATAAATCAAAGACATAGTTTCATAGAAGAGCCATGGATCATCATCCATGGCTCTTTGCTTTTAAGGACATGATTTAAGAACACTGTTTTATTGTAAATTTGTGT
>Ga0172367_10002955_pt1 | contig 22690 bp, 14 predicted proteins | sample Lak10m_FD_114542 | JGI IMG/M metagenome (GOLD analysis project Ga0172367, IMG submission 114542) | Freshwater microbial communities from Kabuno Bay, South-Kivu, Congo - kab_022012_10m | ecosystem: Environmental > Aquatic > Freshwater > Lake | place: Democratic Republic of the Congo: South-Kivu... | reverse complement strand
TCTACCATTTGACCACCGACCAACTCCGCCAGTTCATCCCGCACCCCTACGGCTTCTTCGATGACGCCATTTTGCAGGCGAAGTACTACATCTCTGGCATTTTCAAGGGTGAGGGACATCCCTTCGAGAAGCGACCCGACAGCCGCATGAACCCGATTCAGAAGGCGACCTACTTCGGCTTGCTGAACGTCCTCCTGCCGCTGCAAATCATCACGGGCGCGTTGATGTGGGCTGTGCAACTCTACCCCGAAATCGCGGGCGGACTGCCTTTCCTGGCTCCCTTCCACTCGCTGGTGGCGTGGCTCTTCGGCGCGTTCATCGTCGTCCACGTCTACATGACCACCACGGGCGCAACTCCGCTCGAAGCCATGCGCGGCATGGTGACGGGGTACGAGGAAGTGGAAGAACATGAGGGGCACGAGTAGATAAGTAACGAGTGATGAGTAACGAGATACGAGCAACTCATATCTTGTTACTCGTCACTTATATCTTGCAACTTGTTTACCTGCGTACCTGTTTACCTTTTTACCTGTGTACTTTATATAAGGAGCATCAAATGACCGCTCAAACCAAACCATCAATCTTCAACCGACCCGAAAAGCCGTACGCGCATCCGTACCTCGGCGGGTTTGCGCTGGGAATTGTCCTCTTCCTGGCGCTGCTCTTCACGGGCAACGGACTCGGCTCATCGGGAGCCACCGCCCGCATCGACGCGGCGATTGTGGACGCCGTCTCCCCCTCTCATGTGGATAACAATTCCTATTTATTGAAAATGGCTGGCGGCGACAAAAACCCCTTCGACGACTGGATTCTGCCCGTCTTCATCGGCGCCCTGCTCGGCGGATTTTCCTCGGGTTGGCTCAACGGACGACTGAAATTCCAGACGACCAAAGGACCCAACATCTCCGACCGCACCCGCTGGCTGATGGCTTTCCTCGGCGGAGTCGTCTTCCTTTACGGCGCGCGCATGGCTCGCGGCTGCACATCGGGACAGGCGCTCACGGGCGGAACCACCCTCTCGGCTGGCTCATGGCTGGTGATGTTCGCCATCTTCGGCGGCGCGTACGGGCTGGCGTATTTCGTGCGGAAACTTTGGAACTAACGAAGTTACGAGGTACAAGTTACAAAGTTACAAGTTACTTGCATCAAGCCGAGTATCTCGTAACCCGTATCTCGTTTCTCGTAACTCCCATTAGGAGACTCACATGAACTTCCCCATCTCTTCCCTTATCGCCGTCAGCGCCGCCAACCCGTGGACGTACCTCGTCTTTGGGCTGGTCGGCTTTGCCTTCGGCTTTATCCTCGAAACTTCGGGCTTCGGCGATTCGCGCAAACTCGCCGCCCAGTTTTACTTCACCGAATTGACCGTGCTCAAAGTGATGTTCACCGCCATTGTTACGGCGATGGTCCTGCTCTTCGGCTCTGTCGGACTCGGCATCCTCGACTTTAGCCAGGTCTGGGTCAACACCACCTATATCTGGTCGGGCATCGTCGGCGGACTCATCATGGGCGTCGGCTTCATCGTCGGCGGCTTCTGCCCCACCACCTCGCTGGCTTCCGCCTCGACGGGCAAAATCGACGGCATGATGTTCATGCTCGGCGGCTTCTTCGGCGCGGCGCTCTTCGCCGAAACCGAACCGCTCTTCACCAACTGGTACAACAATGCGGGCTACTTCGGACGCCTGACCCTCGACCAGGTCTTCGGCATCCCCGTCGGCGTGGTGGTCGTGCTGGTCATCCTCATGGCGCTCTTCATGTTCTGGGGCGCGGAGCAGTTGGAACGCATCTTCGGCAAGAAGGATTTGAGCAAGGAACCGAAAATCCGCATGGTCGGCGCAGGCGTTTTGTTTGGCGCCGCCGTCGCCGTCATGTTGATTGGCTCACCCTCGCTCGAAGACAAGTACAACAAGGTCGAGTTCACCCGCACCGAGACCATCCCGCAGTTGAACGCCGACCCCATCGTCAACACCTACACCTACACGGCAGACGAAATGCTCGCAAAGCGGCTGGTTCACATCACCCCCGCCGAAGCCTTCGACGCCAAACACAACCAGATTATGAATCCCATCTACCTGGATGTGCGCCCCGAAGCCGAGTTCAACCTGTACCACGTCGAGAAGGCGGTCAATGTGCCGCTCGAACGGCTGGGCGAAGTTGTCCCGCTCCTGTTGAGCGAACCGCCCGCCAACTCGGTCTTCATCGTGATGGGCAACGGCGAAGAAACCGCCACCCAAGCATGGAAGATTCTCGTCGGCAGCGGCGTGACCAATTCCTACATCCTCGAAGGCGGAATCAACAATTGGATTGCCTTCTTCGGCGCGGAGGAAAAGGACATCCAACCCAACCCGAAAGCGGGCGACGACGACCTGGCTTATATCTTCCCTGCGGCTTTGGGCAGCCAGTACGAATCCTGCGACCCCAGCCCCATCGAATACGAAGAACTCGAATTTGAAGCCAAGATCGTCCTGCAACTCAAGCGGGATAAATCAGGTGGAGGATGCGGGTAGGGCAGTGAGAAGTAACGAGTAATAAGTGAGAAGTAAAAAGGAGTCGTCTTGTTTGGGACGGCTCTTTTTGTTTTGGGTCGCCCAAGACCTGACAGGCGACGCGCTGAGCCTGCCGAAGTGTTTTACCGAGTACCGAGTCGATTCGGATTCTGTGAATCACAATCGCGCTGGTTGATCGGACTTCTACGGAAACCTGTCGGGTCTGGAGTTTACATAACAAAAGAGGTCAAGCAACCCTGCCAATCTCTTTCCACCCTTCATCATTCATCTCTCATCCCTCATCCTTGATTCCCCATTTTCTCGGCTAAAATATGTCCCATGCGATCCAGGGACTTGAAATACCTCGGCTACGGCTTCGGGATTGGCGCACTGCTTGCCAGTCTTTTTTTTGCGATTTGGTTCTTCACGCCGCAATTCGACGCGCTCGGCAGCGGGTCTTTGTTTGGCGCGCAAATCAGCCCCACCCCCGCCCCTACCTTGACGCTGCAATTCACCGCCACAAACCCGCCCACCGTCACCGCAACCGCCACCCAAACTGCAACAGCGACCCCAACTTTCACTCCCACCCAAACGCCTTCACCCACCGCCACGTTGACCGAATCCCAGACGCGGGTCGCCAACGGTGAGATTTTCATCACAGGTCCGCTGACTGAGGAAGAACAGATCAGGTTACACGAAGCCTCGCTCGCCTTCTTCGCGCCAACCTACGCGCAAAGCAAGCAGATGTCGGTGGAAGTCAACCAACTGCGATTCTCGGACCCCAGCACCACCTGCGGACCGCTGTCCATTGCAATTTTGCAAAAGGCTGGCTTGCTCCCCGAAGGCTTGATCCCACACAACTTCTTCCTCATCAATCCCGATATCAAAAAAGACCGCGTCGTTCTGGCAAGCGCCTTCCCGCCCGAAAAATATACAAACACAAGGCGCAAAGTCCGCATCGACCAGGAAGACTGGCGGGCGAATCCGCTGCTGCCCGGCGACTTCGTTTACCTGTATGCGGGCACGGGCGGAAATTTCGAGCACATGTTCATCGTCACCCGCGTAGACAGCCTGGGACGCGCCTACTCGATGACCAATTACAACACCGAAGCGGGTTTCGTCATTCAAGAAGCCCTGCTCTACGACCCAGCCGATTCCAACGCGGGTTTATTCTCGCAGTGGACGGAGAAACAATTTGCAAAACTCGGCTCCACCGGGTATGCAGGATACGAAGTTTGGAGACTAAAGGACAATCAATGACATCAGAAAAAAAAGCAATCGTTTTCGATTTTGGGGGCGTGTTAATCGGGTGGAATCCAAGAAATTTATATGCCCGCTTTTTCCCCGGCGACCCGCAAGCCATGGAAGATTTCCTGGCAGAGATCGACTTCATGCGCTGGAACGCGCAGCAAGACAAGGGGCGCAGCTTCGCCGAAGGTGTCGAAGCACACTCTAAAAAATTCCCGCAGCACGCCCGCTTGATCAATGCCTACCGCGAACACTGGAAGGAATCCATCACAGGCGCCATCGAAGGCACGGTGGAACTCCTGCGGACGCTGAAAGAAAAAGGGTATCCCGTGTATGGGCTGAGTAACTGGTCGACCGAGACCTTTCCCTTCATCCGCCATGAATATCCGTTTTTGAACCTGCTCGACGACATGGTCATTTCCGGCGAGATCAACATGATCAAGCCGGAGCCTGAGATATTCGAGTTTTTCCTGCAAAAAGTCGGCAAGTCAGCCGCTGAATGCCTGTTCATCGATGATTCGGAATCGAACATCGCCGCCGCCCAACAGATGGGATTCGACACCGTCCACTTCAAGTCACCCGAAGCGTTGAAACGGGAACTGGAAACCCGTCACATCCTGTAACCTGGCAAGGGAAAATCATGAACCTCAAACAACACTTCGAAGTCATGCTGCCCGAAATCGAAAGCGAATTGCAAAAGCAAGTCGCCCGCCTCGACACCCCGTCCCTGCGTCCGTTCCACGAAATGCTCACCTATCACATGGGCTGGACGGGCGAAGGCGCGGGAAAGGAAGCCACAGGCAAACGCATCCGCCCGCTGATCGTGCTGCTGGCTGCCGCCTCGGTCGAAAGCGATTGGGCGCCCGCCCTGCCTGCCGCCGCCGCCGTGGAACTGATTCACAACTTCAGCCTGGTTCACGACGATGTGCAGGATAATTCCGACAAGCGGCGCGGCAGACCCACCGTATGGGCAAAGTGGGGCGTGCCGATGGCAATCAACGCCGGCGATGCGCTGTTTGTCATCGCAAACCAGGCGATGATGGATTTATCGAAATTGCATCCCGCGCCGACGGTGGTGCGGGCGGCGAGCACCCTGCACGAAGCCTGCCTCAGCCTGACGCGCGGTCAATACCTCGACATGTCTTACGAAGAACGCCACGACATCAGCCTGGAAAATTACTGGGACATGATCGGCGGCAAGACCTCTGCCCTGCTCTCTGCCTGCACCCAGCTTGGGGCGCTGCTTGGGAATGCGGGCGAAAACGAGCAGGAAGCCTACCGCCAGTTCGGATTCCACCTTGGGCTGGCATTTCAGGTGCAGGACGACATCCTCGGCATCTGGGGCGACGAAGCCGTGACGGGCAAATCCACAGCCAGCGACCTGGTGGAGGGAAAAAACTCCCTGCCGGTGTTGTACGCCCTCGGCAAAAATGGAAACTTCGCCGCAAGATGGAAGCAGGGACCCATCTCAGCGGGGGAAGTGAAGGCGGTTGCCGACCTGCTCGAAAAGGAAGGCGGCAGGGCTTATGCCGAAGAAATATCGGAAAAGGAAACCCAGACCGCGCTAAGCTGCCTGAACAAAGCCAACCCGCGCGGCGCGGCAGGCGAATCGATGCTCGAACTGGCGAACATGCTCCTGAAACGCAACCAGTAAACGGGAGGAGGAACGCGGATTTTTATCGCGCTTGACATGCCTTTTCCATCTGGCGTATAATTCAATCCGTTCCAGCCAGCGGGTGTAGTTCAGTGGTAGAACGCTTGCTTCCCAAGCAAGATATCGTGAGTTCGAGTCTCATCACCCGCTCAAACAAAAGTCGAGGATTTGCCTGCCTCGGCTTTTTGTTCTTATTGTAAGGTTGCTGTTATGCTGGCGTTTTTTATCTTAAAGTAGAATTCGAGCCGGAGATAAATTCACATGGCACTGGAAATCAAAAAAAGTACTATACTTTATGTGGAAGATAATCCGGATAATCGAATCTTGATACGCAGAGTGCTGGAATCCGAGGGTTACGCGGTAGTCGAAGCCACAAACGCAGCCCAGGCGCAGAAAACACTCGAAGACAATGAAATCGACCTGGTATTGATGGACATCAACATGCCCGATATGGACGGCTATACACTGACAGCCAAAATCAAGTCCATCGAGAAGTTTTCGAAAATCCCAATTGTTGCGGTTACTGCAAATGTAATGCGCGGCGATCGCGAGAAGTCGCTGGGCGCGGGGTGCGACGGTTACATCCAAAAGCCGATAGACATCGACACCCTCTCCCAACAGATCGAACGATTCATACGAAGGAGCGCCAATGTCTGACCAAACACCCGCCATATCCGATACCCAACCCATCCGCAAGCCCAATATTCCAAAAGACGCCGCCGTGCTGGTGGTGGAAGATAACGTCTCAAACTTCGTGCTGATTGCGCGCATGCTCGGCTATTTGGGAATTCATTGCGAGTGGAAAACCTCGGGCTACGAAGTGGTGGAGTACGCAGACACCCTCCCCCGCCTCGACCTGATTCTGATGGACATCCGCCTGCCTTACGAAGATGGATATGGCGCATTGAAGAAAATCCGCGCCTCTGAAAGATTCAAAACCGTGCCGATTATTGCCGTAACTGCCGAAGCCAGCCTCGAGCAGATGAACAAGGCAAAGGACTCCGGGTTCGACGGCTTTTTGGGTAAACCCCTCGACCCAGACCGCTTCCCCGACCAAATTCGCCGCATTTTAAGCGGAGAGGCAGTCTGGGAATACAATTAACTTTTTTAATGACCACCAAAGCGAAGTCCTCAGATGATTCCAGAGCAAAAAGATTTAAGGGCAGCCTGGCGGGAACACTCGTCCAAACGCTCTTAATATTCACATTCATCCCCCTTGCATTAATGGCGGGGGCTGCTTATCTTCGCACGCGCGCGCTCCTGCAGGAACAGGCGATCGAACAATCGCAAAACCTGCTTACAACGCAGTTGAGGATTATCGACCAGGAAGTAACGAACAAGGAAGAGAATCTCGAACATCTTCTCGAAAGCAGCGACTTTACCATCCTGACCGAACTTGCGCTTCACGCAAACCCAAAGAGCAATGAGTTTCGTGAAATCCGCAACGGCATCATCCAGGAATTTACCAACCTAAGCGCCCAGGAGGGCGCGCCCTCGTTCGACCAATTCCTCCTGCTGGATCCAAACGGGAATATCAAAATTTCCAGTAATTCAGAATGGCAGGGGATGACGCTCGACCCTGCCATGTTCGAACAATTGCATTCGAAGCAGCGCTCCATCGCCGTTTACGGCTACTCCCCCTTATATACAGACGAACTTATTCTCATCACCGCGCAGGAATATAAAACCGCGCGCGGTTCCACGCTGGGGTCGATTGTAGGCATCACGGAAAAGAAAAACCTGCAAAAAATCATCCAGCCTTTGAACGGGCTGTCGCCGCTGGCTGCCACGTATTTCGTGCTTTCGGACCAGCAGGTTATTTACAACGACCCGCAAAGCGGCGGTTTTTTGCCTGTCGAAATCGACTCGCAGGACCGAATCAACGGCATATTGCAGGAACTGTCGGCACAGGATCATCCCCTGCCACAAAAGTTGGATGTGACCGCCGAGGATGAAACACCCGCGCTTGCCCAAATTCAATGGTTCCCGAAAATGCAGGCAGGGGTCGTGCTGGAAGTGAAAGAAGCGGATGTTTACAGACAGATCGCCAGCCTGATTCCCTTTACCAGCCTCTTGATTTTTGGCGCGCTGCTGGCGACAGTTCTGGTGGCAATTATCAGCATCAACCGCGTCGTCAAACCATTGCGCTCGCTTTCGGATATTACGCGCGCTTTTGCCGATGGAGATTGGAGCCGCCGCGCCGAGGTCGCGGGCAGCGACGAAATCGGGGTGCTGGCGGGTTCCTTCAACCAGATGGCGGACGACCTCGAAAAACTCTACCACTCCCTCGAACAAAAAGTCAACGAAGGCGAGCGTCAAATTCGCACCACCGCCGAAGTGGCGCAAAATATTACCACCATCTCCGACCTCGATGAAACTTTCGACAAGACCGTCGAACTGCTTGTCCGTCAGTTTGGCTACTACCAAGCCAGCATTTTTTTGGTGGATCACAGCGGCAGATATATCGAATTCAAGACCGGGTTCGGCGCCGCCACACAGGACATGGCGAAAAAGAAGTACCGCCTGGAGGTCGATTCGGCATCCCTTATCGGCTGGGTTAGCGCAAACAACCAGCCGCGCATCGCATCGGATGTATCGGACGACCCGCTTCACTTGAATCATGAAATGCTTCCCGAAACCCGTTCCGAAGCGACCATGCCCATTTCCGTCGGCAGCCTGGTGCTGGGCGTTTTGGATGTGCAAAGCACAGAGGAGGGCGCGTTCAGCCCCGAAGCCGTCAACATGCTTCAAACCCTATCCAGTCAGATTGCCACCGCCATTCAAACCGTCGAGCTGACAGAGTCGAGCCAGGTTAACTTCGAAGAACTTGCGCGGCTTTATCGCGCCAGCAGGTTGATCGCAGAGGCGGGCAGCGACCAGGAAATATTGAAGATCGGCAGTCAGGCGCTCAAGGAAACACCCTGCCCCGTCGTTATACTGCAAGTACAAAACGGGCTTTTGACCGTCTTCTCTCACACAGATTCCACCAAAGAAAACAGCGCCCTCCTTTACGCCTTCGATGAAAACGACAAAAGGGAAATAGAGAACTACCTTTCGAATGGAGAGGTGTTTGCCGAACTGGAAGATAAAGAAATGCCCGTCGCGCTGGAGAACCTGATGCGCAAACTGGAACTCGACAACGCCGCCTGCCTGCCAATTCGAAAAGGCGGGGCGTTCGCCGCGGTTCTCTTAATCGGCGGGAGAAGCCAGAGGCTGTCGAATATCACAGCGCAACCATATATCAACCTCGCCGATTTAATGTCCACCGCCATGGACAAGGCAGAGGCAATTCAACAGACAAAAAAACACCTGAGGGACGCGGAAGCGCTCGCATCGGTAAACGAAGCCATTGCCATCTCTACAGATCAAATGACATTCTTTACCGCCCTGCACAGCAAGATACAACAAATCATCGGAGACTACAACTTGATTGTCGCGCTCTACGATGAAAAGAGCAACACGATTAGCGTCCCATTCAACTATGAAGACGAAAAAATTTCCAGGATCGACTCTTTCCCGCTTGGGGAGGGGTTGACCTCGATCTTGATTCACACCCACCAGCCGTTGATGCTGGTGGAAGATACCGAACGCCAAGCCACCGAATTGGGCGCGAAGGTGGTCGGCAAACCTGCGCGCTCCTGGATGGGCGTTCCGATGCTCGTGCAGAACAAGCCCATCGGCGCGCTCATTCTGCAAGATACGGAGCATGAACACGCGTTCGACGAAGATGACCTGAAATTTTTCACTTCTGTCACGGGACAGGTTGCCGGCGTCATCAACAACACCCGACTGCTGGAAGAAAGCCGTCACCGAACACTGCAACTGGAAACCGCCGCAGAGATCGCCCGCGACATCAGCAGTTCGCTTAACCTCGATGAACTGCTGGTCAAGGCAGTCAATTTGATTCGCGAGCGTTTCGACTTTTATCACGCGGCAGTGTTTTTGCACGATTTACAGGGAGAGTACACCGTAATTCGGGAAGCAACCGGAGAGACCGGCGTCCAGATGAAACGCGCTGGTTACAAAATCGGCATTGGTTCGAAATCCATCGTCGGCTTTGTCAGCAGCAGAGGCGAAGCGCTCGTGGTGGATAACACAGTCAGGGATGCCACCTATTACGCAAATCCCCTCTTCCCCAACACACGCTCCGAGGCGGCTTTCCCGCTAAAAGTCGGCGAGCGCATTTTGGGCGAAATCGACGTTCAAAGCGTTCACCCCTACGCATTTACAGAAGATAAACTGCGCAGCCTGCAAATCCTTGCCGACCAGATGGCAATTGCCGTCGTCAACTCGGAACTGTTCTCGGAAACGCAGGAACATCTTTCGCAGCATCGCTTATTGCATCATATTACTAGCACGGCGGCATCCGGCACCACGCTGGAAGAGGCGTTGGAAAGCGCCGTAAAAGGACTGCAAGTAACCCTGGGCGGAGATCGCGTGTCCATTTTGCTGGCAAACCGCGAAAAGAACACGCTCGAAGCAAAAGCATCCACCGGGTACGCCGACGACGGCAGCGGGGTCAAGATTCCAATCGGCAGCGGAGTCACTGGCTGGGTCGCGGCGCATAGACGCCCGCTGCGCGTCAAAGATGTCCTGGAAGATCCTCGCTACATCCAAATCAGTTCCAATACGCGTTCCGAACTGGCAATTCCGCTGGTTTACAGAAACGAAGTGCTGGGCGTCTTGAATGTGGAAAGCGAAATGATCGATGCCTACACCGAAAACGACGAGGAAATGCTCGGTACGCTGGGCGGAAGCCTTGCGGCGATCATTGCCAATGCGCGGCTGGTGGAACAAATCCGCGTCCAGGCGGATCACGAACGTCTAATTTTCGAGGCGACCACCAAGATCCGCAGGTCGACAGATATTCAATCCATCCTGGCAACGACAGCCAATGAGTTGGCAAGGCTCACGGGCGCGCGCCAGACCAGCATACAAATCAAACCTGTAAACGACAATCCGATGCGGGAAGATATCCAATGACGCAAAGCGGTTCCACTCAAACCTCATCACCAACCCCAAAGGAAGCGACCCGTCTGCTATACAAAAACTGGCGGGAAAAATTTGTCATGCCGCTTCTGATCGGCACGATTGCGCTGGGCGCCTTCGTATTGATTCCCGCCGTAAACAGCGCCGAAAGCCTGATCATCAAGGCGCTTTTCATTACGACATACCTGATGGCGGGAATCGTTACCGTTGTAAAGTTCTCGTATGAGATTCGCATCGGCGTTTTCCTTTTCGGCGTATATGCGCTTGGCGTAGGCGAATTACTCAGGTATGGAATTCTGGGAGACAGCACTTTTTTCTTTCTGGGACTGATTGTCTTTTCCACTTTGTTGCTGTCCCCCCGCGTCGGCATCCTATCGGTCGTGGTTGTCATCCTTACCATTGCGGCAACCGCATGGCTGATGCTGGGCAAGATCATGCCGCCCCTCACCCCCTACACCAGCAGCGCCGAGATTGCAGATTGGATAAGCGGCAGCACCATGATGGTCATGTTCGGAGCGATCATCATCGTCGGCTTTCAACGCCTTGAACTTACGTTTATCGAGACGCAAAAACAAATCGGCGAGAATCTCGACACAATCCGCGATGAACGCAACAACCTGGAAAAGAAAGTGGTCGAACGCACCCAGCAATTGCGAAGAGTAAACGAAATTGGTCGCACCATCACTGCGATCCTCGATCCCGATGAACTTTTGACGCGCGCCGCCCATCTGATCGGCGATGAGTTCGAGTGTTATTACACCGCCATTTTCCTTTTAGACGTTACCGAACAATGGGCAGAGTTAAAAGCGGCAACTGGCGAAGCCGGCAAAGTATTGCGCGAGAACAAGCACCGCGTGGATATCAACGTGAAGAACGCCGTCAGCGCCGCAATTCGCAGCGGGCAGGTTTACATCGCATTGGATTCTGACACAGGGCGGGCGGAAAACACCTCCCAACCGCTCACGCATTTTTCGCGGCAGGAAAATTCCATCGCTGCCCAAATTCCCCGCGCCGACAATCCATTACTGCCGCACACCCGTTCGCAGATAACCATACCGCTGACCATCGGAGAGCGCATCATCGGCGCGTTGGAGATGCACTCAGCGAAGCCCGAAGCCTTCTCGAAGCAGGACGCCGATACCTATCAAAACATGGCAAACCAGGTCGCAACCGCGCTCGAAAACTCACGCCTGTTCACCGAAGCCCAGCAAAGCATCCGCGAAATGAGCGCGACTCAACAACAATACCTGCAGGGCGTTTGGCAAGCGCTTGCCGCCGAAGAAAACTTCGAATACGCGCTTGGAAACCACGAGCAGGCTGGCGGACAGGATGTCGAAGTTGCGCTGACCCTGCGCGACCAAATTATCGGGCAGATCAAAATGTCCTACGCGGAGGAATGGAGTCCCGACCAAAAAAACCTGGTCGAAGCGATCGCATCACAGGCTGCCCTGGCGCTGGAGAATGCGCGTCTTGTGGAAGAAAGCCAGTCCGTTGCCACGCGTGAAAGATTGGCGAATGAAATTACCTCGAAGATCTGGGCATCCACCACCCTGGACAGCATCCTGCAAACAACGGTGCGGGAACTGGGGCGCGCGCTCGAAGCCGCAGAAGTCAATATCGAGGTATCGATGGCGGGCAAAGATGAATAACTCCCCTATCCTCCAATCGTTGAGTTCTTTCGATTACAAGAGTTGGCGCGAGACATTTATCACAGCCATCCTGCGTATCACCTGCGTGTTGGGCGTCGTCATCATCACCGTCTCATATCCCACCGCCACGCCTGTCGACCTCGTTTTATTTATCACGCTTTACATCATTCTATTGGCAGTCACCCTGGCGCGGCTGAAATATACCGTGCGCGCCTTTGCCCTGCTCGCCATGGTGTTTACGATTGGCGTAAACTCGATCCTCGCCTGGGGACCGTGGCTCGATGGAAGCATTTTCTTTATCACTTTTATCCTGCTTTCGGCGCTGCTATTCGACCAGAGAGTCGATCTGGTTGCCCTGGCGATCAGTATTTTGACCTTTGTCTTGATTGCCACCCTGCATCAATTAGAAATCTACCAATTGACAGCGGAAGGGGCGCCGAACACCGTCTTCATAGACTGGGCAGCCTACACCATAAACTTTTCCATTGCGAGCGTCATCCTCATCATTGCCATTCACCAATTAAAAAAAGAGTTTGTACGCGTAACCCGCGACACGCAAAGCGCCTTCGAAACGCTCGTAACCGAGCGCAAACAACTCGAAAACACAGTGCGTGAACGCACCGACGAATTGGAAGCGCGGGCAATGCAATTGCGTTCCTCTGCTTCCATCTCCAGAACCATTGCAGAAATGCGGGATATTTCCAAACTCATGGAAAAGGTAACAAGCCTGACCTCGGAACAGTTTGGATCCTATCATGTCGGTCTGTATTTGCTCGATGAACGAAAAAGAAATGCCTTCCTGCAAGCCTCCTCCTCGGCAGACGGAAAACGGCTGATTGGGCAGGGTATTCGCATCGAACCAGACAGGCTCAACCTCATCCATCGCGTTATCGAAAGCAAACATTCTTACATTACCTCGGATGTGGACACTGCGAGTTTTGTCCGCGATGTAAATTTTCCACTAACCCGCTCGCGGATGCTCCTGCCATTGATTGTCCGCAACAATGTCATCGGCATATTGGACATGCACGCAGACCAGCCGCATTTCTTCGATATGCAGGACGCCGAGGCGCTGCAAACACTCGCCGATTTGGTGGCGATTTCGATCGATAATGCGCATCTGATCAACGAAACAAGAAATTTACTCCGTCAACTGGATACATACACATCGGTACAAACACATGAAACCTGGTCGAAGTTTACCAGCCGCCACAAACCAGCCTATCAATACACCCCGGCCGGGGTACGCCCCATTTTCGCAGGCGGTAAAAAAGACGAAAAGGAAGGTCTGCGCATTCCATTGATTCTGCACGGACAGACCATCGGCGCTCTTACGCTAAAGAAAAAGGGAACCGCAACCGCCTGGTCCGAACGTGAGCATATTCTCGTCGAAAAAGTCGCCGACCAGGTCGCGCTGGCGCTCGAAAACAGCCGCCTGGTGGATGAAACCCAAAAACGAGCCATGCGCGATCAGGTCATTGCAAACATCTCAGCCCGCGTGCGCGAAACGCTGAATGTCGAATCTGTTTTGCAGACAGCCGCGACCGAACTACGCAAGGTCTTCGATCTCAAGGAAGCGGAGATCAGCATCGGTTCGCTTCAAGAAGAAATTTCCCCAAGCAGAAGAAACACCGGTTCGCTTCGCCCGAAGTAAAACCCATGCTGAAGATAAACTTTCAAAGAGGCGTTTTGTGAGTCAATTAAGAAGTCCGATCACCTGGCGAATAGCATTACTCTTTCTGTTCCTATCTCTGATTCCCATGAGTATTGTTTTTGTTTTCGTGCAAATTCAGATCCGTCAGAATCTGATTGACACACAGCTAAAAATCATGACCGACCATGCCCAAATCTACTTTAACAGCGTCGAAAATGAGCCGGGCAAAGCGCAGGAACTTACGGAATCCATGACCAGCACTACGGATGAAGAGGAATTTTCATTAATCGCAAAGAATGGAACCTATCTGGCGCACTCAGACTCGCAAAAGGTCGGCAAACCCGCGCTCGATGATTTTAGCTTCAACACCCTGCAAATATTACTGGCGAGAGAAACAACAAGTTTGCTCGATGAGGAAAGCGGGCAGATTATCGGTTCATACCGCACTTCGCTCACTGCGCCGGTGGCTGTTTCGGTGGGAAAAATCGAACAGAAAACCAGCGAATTGAACAGCCTCACGCGCGACCTTTTTCTTCAATTGTTTGCGGCAATTATCTTCATATCCCTGATTGGCGGTTTTGCCCTCCTTTCCACACTGCGCCCGCTGATTGGTCTTGCAAATTACGCCACCGAGGTGGGCAAGGGAAACCTCGACGCCCATCTCGATACCCGAAAAATGCGCGGCGAACTCGCCGTTCTTGCCCACAGCCTCAAGAGCCTTGCCGCAAATGTGAAAGCGTCGATTTTGTCCCTCGAAAACCGTGTCAGCGAACGTACCGGCGAATTGGAACATCGCAGCAAGCTGTTGAAAGCTGTTGCCGATGTCGGGAAAGCCATCACATCCTTTCGCGACCTTTCCGAATTATTGCAGCAAACCGCCTACCTCATTCATGAAAACTTTGGGCATTATCATGTCGGCATCTTTCTTCTGGACGAACACAAAGAATACGCCGTATTGAGCGCCACCAACAGCGAAGGCGGACATCGAATGCTCGCCAAAAATCACATGCTCAAGGTTGGCGAAACAGGAATTGTCGGCTACGTAACGCAAAACGCAAAAGCCCGCATCGCGTTGGATGTCGGCAAGGATGCCGTATTCTTCGACAACCCCGACCTGCCGCAAACCCGCTCCGAAATGGCGCTGCCGCTTGTAATCGGCGGGCAAATTCTCGGCGCGCTGGATGTGCAAAGTACAGAGCCGCAGGCGTTTTCTGAAGAGGATATTTCCACCCTGCAAATTCTTGCGGAACAAATCGCAATTGCCATTCAAAACGCAAACCTGTTCAACGAAACCCAAAAAGCTTTGGACACAGTCCGCATGGGATATGCAGAAACAAGCCGCAACGCATGGACAAAAATTTTGCATAACCAGCCGCGTATCGGATTTCTAGCCACTTCTCCCGGAACTGTGCAGGTTCACTCGGATCATCTCGACGCAAACCTTGCCAGAACAATTCAAAGCGGAGAACTTGTTTCCGGTAACGATGGCTTGACCATCAGCCTGCCCATCAAGGTGCGAGGTCAGGTTATCGGCGCCATTCGCATGAAAAAATCCGAGATTTCCGAATCCTGGACACAGGATGAAACGAATCTGGCGATTGCGCTGTCGGAACAAGTGAGCGGCGCGTTGGAAAGCGCGCGCCTTTACAAAGAATCGCAACAACTGGCTGCGCGAGAATCGCTCATCTCGGATGTTTCTGCCCGAATCAACGCTGTTTCACAAACCGACGCGATTCTGCGTGAAACAGTGCAGGAACTGGGGCAGGTTATCGGCAATGCCTCAGTCACCTTCCAGTTGCTGGAAGCGCCCGATCGGGAATCTGCCAGGGACAACGGAGGACATTCCGCATCCATCAAAGGCAAAAGACCCCAGGGAATGGCATGAGCATGTTTAATAAATTTCGCAACTTTCTATTCAACAACCCTGCCGGCGAAGACATGGGACAGCGCGCCGAAATACTGGTGACGCTAACGCTTGGCGTATTATCGACATTGTTGCCCATGTTCGTGTATAAAGCCCCCGCAACGATTATCACTTCAGTGATCACCAATACGGTCGGCTTTTTCACGCTCTATCAGGCTATTCGAGGACGTTACAAATACCTGCCCCTCTTCCCCACAGTCTCATCGCTGGCGGTTTGCAGTGTTTCCATTTTCGAAGGACACGGCACACATGACTTGATTTGGATGGGCAATCTGGGGCTTTTCCTGCTGGCAAACATTCAGAGCAGAAAAAGGCTCTGGTTTCCGCTTTTCCTGGCAGTTTTAATGATTGGAACTTTTGCAGGCACTGGAATTGCAGAAATAGCGGGACTGACAAAAGGACTTCCAGGACAAATTTCGACGCCTCAAATTGAACCCACCCCCGAATACATCCTGCTAAACTCGTTCTTCTTTGCCACAATGATGGCAGCCATCATCGCCATCTTTCACCGACATTACTCGCTGCTGGAGATTGCGACCAAAAGCAAGAGCGCCGAAGTCAAGAGCAACCGGGAACTCCAGGAAATCAACCAAACGCTGGAAGCCCGCGTGGAAACCCGCACGCGCGAACTAAGCGAAGCCAGCAAACAATTACAGCAGCGCGCCTCACGCCTGCAAACGATATCCGAAATATCGCAGGAAATCATCTCAAAAGTGGAACAGCAGCCCCACGAACTGCTCACGCGCATCACCCAGGTAATCAGCGAAAAACTTTCTTTTTACCATGTCGGCATTTTCCTGCTCGATAAAAATCGCGAATACGCTGTCTTGCGCGCCGCAAATAGCAGCGGCGGACAACACATGCTGGAGCGTCATCACCAACTGAGAGTCGGAGGCACAGGAATTGTGGGGTATGTCTCCCAAAGCGGGCGTCCACGTATCGCGCTCGACACCGGCTCAGACGCGGTTTTCTTCAACAACCCCGACCTGCCGCATACGCGCTCTGAAATGGCGATCCCGCTCAAATATGGTTCACAAGTCATCGGCGTGCTCGATGTGCAAAGTATGCAGTCCTCCGCGTTCAAGGATGAAGACGCAAATTTGCTTGGCACACTCGCCAATCAAATTGCCATCACCATCAACAACATTCTAATCAACGAACAGTCCACGCACAGGCAGGATTCCCGCAGCAGACCCGGCAGCCAGTTTTCGCAACGACAAAACCAAATCGGCTATTCATTCAATGCCGATGGAACGATTTCAACCGCGTCTCCGACGGAGAATCCAATTCTGCAGAGCGCCCTGGCAAACGGCGAGACAGTCATTCAAAACCAGCCGTTGGGTGATACCCTGCCTGCGCTGGCTGTCCCCGTCAAATTCCGCGACCAGTTGATCGGCATTATTCACATTGAGTCGGCGGAAAGAAGTAGAAAATGGACAGAGGATGAAATCATGGTAGTGCAATCCATTTCAGAGCGGGCGGCGGTCGCGCTCGAAAACGCGCGCCTGTTCGAGGAAACCAGCCGCCGCGCAGAGCAGGAAGAGACCATCGCCAGGATCACATCTCAGATTGGCTCCTCTACTGATTTCAACCACATCCTGCAAACCACTGTCGAAGAACTTGGGCGCACGCTTGGCGCAACGCGTACCTTCATCCAGTTGGAGGCAGTCCAAAAAGACGCTGCCTCCCGCCAAACTGTGACGGATTAGCGGAGGAAACACACCATGAGCACTCCGATCCTCCGCACGAAAACCGCAGAAAATAGAGTGAGCCTGGGCGTCAGGCTGCCCTTGATGGTCATTCTGCTCTTGTCGCTTGCCTTTATGGTATTCACCTTTCTAAGTATCAGGGCAACACAGACGGCATTGATTGGCACCCTGCAAAACGAGTTGAAATCGCAAACGGCATCGCAGGCTGAAATAATTCAAAGCCACCTGGTGTGGACAAGGGGCGTAGCGATAGATTTGGCAGCCATCGCTGAAATCGCAACCTACGACGAAGAAACCATCCTGAACATCATTCACAATACGCTGCTGCACAACGAGCAAATCTTCGGCTCCACTATTGCGTATGAGCCGTATCAATTCAAACCCGAGCTTTATTATTGGTCGCCATATTACAGCCGCATCTCTGATACGGAGTTGAAGTTTACGCAATTGGGGACATCGGATTATGATTATTTCAAATGGGATTGGTACACCCTTCCCAAAGGCAAACGGGAGCCGGTCTTGTCTTCACCGTATTATGATTTTGGCGGAGGCAATATCTGGATGGTAACCTGGAGCGCGCCATTCTTCGACGAAACAGGAAACGTCAAGGGAGTGGCAACCGCCGACATTGCTTTTTCACAAGTCCAGGAGATTGTGGAGAATATCCGGGTCGGAGAAAAAGGTTATGCATTTCTGCTGGACACCCAGGGAAAAATTCTGGGCATCAGCAAAAACGCGGGCGGCTATTACGAGATCATGGCGGATTCGATGTTAACCGCCACAGAGTCGGAAAAAGAAAAAAACTGGAAAACGGTGGTCGAAGAAATGACCGCCAACAAAACCGGCTTTTTGGAGGCGACAGATCCGCAAGGAAAACCTGTCTTTGTCTCCTTTACGCCCGTTGGGTTGAACACCGGGTGGTCGCTGGCATTGGCATTTCCCCAGGATGAAATCATTCAACAAGCCTCCGCGCCGCAAAGCATACTCATCTTTTACGCAGTGGCGACGGTGGCGGTCTTTGGCGCATTATTATATTTGCTGACCCGCTCCATCACCAATCCGCTGCGCCGCCTGACGAAACATGCAAACCTTTTATCGGCTGAAAGACTTCACCCAGTTAACGGCAGGCAGACCGAAGCAATCGTGATTAATACACACGATGAACTGGAAGATCTGGCGGAAGCCTTCAATAAAATGGCAGGCGAACTGGCGCAAACCATCGAAACCCTGGAAGACAACGTCGCTGACCGTTCCCGACACCTGGAACGTAGATCGCTGGAATTCGAAACGATTGCCGAGGTGGCGCGTGAAATTACAATTATCCACGAGTTGGACACCCTGCTTGCCGTATCGGCAAACCTGATTCGAGAACGTTTCAAGTATTACCACGTCGGCATTTTTCTTGTAGATGAGCGCAGTGAGTTCGCTGTTTTGCGCGCCGCCAGCAGTGTGGCTGCCAGGCAAATGCTCGAACAAAACTACAGAATCAGGGTGGGACAGGAAGGCGCGGTAGGCAGCGTAACCCGAACAGGGCAGGCGCATATCACCCTGGACATTGGCACAGATGCAATTCACTCTCAAAATCATCCATCCCTGCCCCTTGCCCGCTCCGAAATTACCCTACCCCTGCGCAGCCGCAGCATGACCATCGGCGCATTGGACATCCAAGCCGAGGTTGAATCAGCCTTCAGCGAGCAGGACATTAAAGTCTTTCAATTGCTTGCCGACCAATTGGCGGCGGCAATCGAAAACGCCCAGCTTGTGCAACAGGTTAACAAAACATACACCGAACTCGACAATGCCTACCGCCTGCAAACTCAAAACATCTGGCAAGCGACGATTAACCAGCAAGAACATCCCGCATACGAGTATGACGGCATTCAAATACGCGCCGTCCCCCAACAGTTACCGGGCAACTTGTTGAAGCAATTGGAAGGCGGCGACCCCATCGTTCTCAAAGAAGGAAGCGAAGGAGAAAAAACCGTCCTCATGGTTCCATTGATGGTGCTGAATCAGATCATCGGCGTAATTGGATTGGAGCGAAACGCCCCGAACCATAGCTGGACCGAGGAAGAGATTTCCATCGCGCAAGCCGCCGCAAACCGCGCCGGAATCACGCTGGAAAACGCCCGCCTGCTCGAAGAAAGCCGAAGGCGCGCAATAAAAGAGAAAACCATCTTCTCTGCAACCGAGCGCATTGGTTCCGCCTTGAATGTCGGAAACATTCTACACGCCACCGCCGAAGAGATCGAACGCATTCTGGGGAACGCCGAGGTAATCTTGCAGTTCAATAACGACAATGCTTCTTCAACAAACGAGCTGTAAAGATGCTATACAATATTAACGGTCAGGCATATACGGAAATTTCAGGCTATTACCTGTCACTTGGAATCCTGTGAAATGAATCAAACACCTGAAACGATAGAATTTTCATACACAAACTGGCGCGTCAGTTTTTTGAGAACCACCCTGATTGGCGCAAGTATATTTGGGTTGGTTGCCGTCATCCCCGGTGTGGTTGGCGCGGCGAATCCTGTTTATGCCGGACTTTACCTGGGCGCCTACCTTGCATTATTGGTTTTAACTTTCGCCCCTGTTCCATCTTCGCTAAAAGCCGCAACTCTCGTTTTGCTGGTTTATCTGCTGGGTGTTTTAGGGCTGGTTGAAAGCGGCATCCGCGGCGACGCTCCCCTGTTCATGCTCGGAGCAATCACGCTGTCTTCGCTCCTGTTTTCCTGGAAAACCGGGCGGATGGTTACCGCGTTCGCCATATTATCGTTCGTCGTCAGGGGTTGGCTGGTATTGAGCGGGATCATGCCCATTACCAGCAATGAAGTCACCCCCGGAACGCTTGAAACCTGGGCAAGCGGAAGCACGGCTGTTCTCCTGTTGGCAGTGGTCATCGTGAATGGTGTGCGCCTGACACAAGATGAGTTTGGCAAGGCGCAGCAGCGCGCGCGCAGCATTCTCGAAGTGGTGCAAAGTGAAAAAGCAACCCTCGAACAGCGGGTGGAAAAACGAACCGAAGATTTAGCCAACGCCACCCGCATCAGCGAATATCGCGCCCGAATGTTCCAGGCAATTGCACAGGTGACACGCACAATCACATCCACCCAAAACCTGCAAGACCTTCTGCCCCAGGTTACGCAAGCCATCAGCCAGTATTTTGGCTTTTACCACGTCGGAATTTTTCTAATCAACGCCAGCAAGGAATATGCCGTACTCAGCGCGTCGAACAGTGAAGGCGGACAAAGGATGCTCGAACGCAATCACAAACTACGCGTAGGGCAGATGGGCATCGTTGGTTATGTTGCCAGAACTGGAAAGCCGCGTATTGCGTTAGACACCGGCGCAGACGCCATCTATTTCAATAATCCAGACCTTCCTGAAACCCGCTCGGAAATGGCGCTCCCCCTCATTCAAACAGGCGGTCAAATCATCGGCGTTCTCGACATACAAAGCGCCGTCTCCAATGTCTTTAACCGTGAGGACATCGAAATCCTCATCACGCTGGCAGATCAAGTTTCCATGGCAATCGCAAATTCCCGTTTATACGAAGAGACTCAAAAGAGCCTTCTCGAATCCGAAATGCACTATCGGCGCGACCTGCTATCGGGATGGAAAAGGTTCACCCATTCCCAACAAATTGCAGGCGTGCGGCGTGTCGGAATGAATGCCAATCTCTACACAGAGGAACTCGAGATTCCCGGCGCGAAGGAAGTTATCAACACCGGCGCGGCTTACTTCGAAAACGAAAAAGGCAACCACATAACAATTCCCGTCAAACTGCGCGGAGAAGTGGTGGGGATGCTCAACGTAAAAACAGATAAAAATCGCAAGTGGAACGACGATGAAATGGACATCATCACCGCCATTGTGGAGCGCGCCGCCCTTTCCATCGAGAATGCCCGCCTGTTATCAGAAAGCCATATGGCAGCGGAAAAAGAACGCGCGATTGGAAAAATCTCCGCCAGGATCAACGCCAGCACCCAGATTGAGATGATTTTGAAAACCGCCGTGCGGGAACTGGGCAGTCAAATCGGAGACGCCCAGGTATCGGTTGAAATCGGAAACGACAATGAATGACGCGGCAAAAAGACTGAATTTTTTCGAGGCAAATTGTGAATAGAAAAACAAACCATCAGCGCTTTACCGAAACACAGCGGTACGCCATGTTTGGCGCAATCTTTGGTTTGACGTTCCCGCTCGCCGGGATGCTGTTGGAAATTTTGTTTTCGAAACTTCCAGTCACATTTGCAAGCATGATTTTCGTTCAACGCAACGATCCCCTGCTGTGGATTGTCGACACCGCGCCAATCGTCATCGCGCTATTCACAGGGTACGCCGGACGAAAACAGGACATCCTGGTACAAGTCAATAAAAAATTGGTCGAACAAGAAAATGAACTGAGACACAACCAGGTAAACCTGGAGCAATACGCAAACGAAAGAACCAAAGAACTGGTGGCTGCCAACCGTCATAACGAGAACCGCACCGTGCAGTTCGAAGCCCTGGCACACATTGCCCGCACCATTAGTTCAATCCAGACGTTGAGCGAACTTCTTCCGCAAATTGCCCTTACAATTTCCGAGCGATTTGGCTTCTACCATGTCGGCATATTTCTTTTGGACAACGGAAAAGAATATGCGATCCTGACTGAATCCAACAGCGAAGGCGGCAAAAGGATGATCGAACGCAATTACAGATTGCGCGTGGGTGGAATCAGCATCGTCGGCTTCGTCACCAATACCGGGCAGCCCCGCATTGCGCTGGACATCGGACAGGATTCAGCTTACTTCAACAATCCCGACCTGCCAGAGACACACTCTGAAATTGCGCTTCCGCTGCGGGTTGGCGCGGATATTTTCGGCGCGCTGGATGTACAAAGCACACAGGCAAGCGCATTCTCGCAGGAAGATACAAGCATACTTTCCATTCTGGCTGACCAGGTGGGTGTCGCCATTCAAAACGCGCGCTCCTATGAGCAAATTCAGGAAACGCTTGCGCAGGCTGAAGTCGCGTCGACCCAAATTAGCGCCCAACAATGGCAGCAGTTTCTTGCAATCGAAAACGCAAAAGGATATTATTTTGACGGTGTCGACACAAAAAAAATAACTGCTTCAGATAAGCCGCGCCCCCATAGCCTGTCGATTCCCCTTACCCTGCGCGGCACACACATTGGCACGCTCAAACTCAGCACGGCGGATCCAAACCGAACATGGACGGACGATGAAATCGATATGGCGCGCGCCACCGCCGAGCGCACATCCATTGCCGTCGAGAATGCCCGCCTGCTCCTGGAAGCGCAGAAAAGAGTGATAAAAGAACAAACCATTGGTCAAATTTCAGCAAAAATCGGCAGTGTGAATAATCTCGA
>Ga0172367_10002954_pt1 | contig 22690 bp, 21 predicted proteins | sample Lak10m_FD_114542 | JGI IMG/M metagenome (GOLD analysis project Ga0172367, IMG submission 114542) | Freshwater microbial communities from Kabuno Bay, South-Kivu, Congo - kab_022012_10m | ecosystem: Environmental > Aquatic > Freshwater > Lake | place: Democratic Republic of the Congo: South-Kivu... | reverse complement strand
TTCATCCTTAATTTCTGCTATTTTGATATATTTATGAATAAATCTAATGAAATCAGTTTAGATTTCTTTATATCCATTATTAGAAAATTATTTGATTTTCCTTTTAAGAAAAATAAAAATGATAAACAGAATTTTACGAAAATGTTGAGTTATTTATCTCTACAAAAGAAAAATAATAAAAATGCTTTTAAATCTTCATTCCCATTTCAACAAATAGGAAAATATCATTCAAGTATTATAAATAGAAAATTTATTTATTAATAATAGATAAAAGAAATGAGTTCAAGTGCCCTTGATAAATTTAAAGATATGTTTAGTGATGTAAATGAAAATGTATCAAGTTCTTATTCAAGTTTCTCCAATAATAAACAAGGGTTTCTTGCTGATAATGGCATTTATATTGGTCTATTTTTAGTCATCGTCGTATGTCTCATTATAGCATATATCCTCTATTATTTCATCACTACTAAATTATTCTCCAATATTCGTCAAGTTGTGGATGAAACACGAATTCCTATCATTTGCACCGAAAAAAGAAGATTTGATTTTGATATTAAAACTACCGGTAATGGTGAAAGACGCAGTTATACATTCTGGATATATATCCACGATATGAATAAATATGCCGGAAATTATAAAAATGTCTTTAATATACAATCCTCTTCTTCTGTGAATGACCCAAAAAAAGCATCACCTTTCGTTTTCCTTGATAAAACAGATAATAAAATGTATGTTCGTTTTGGTGAAAGTGGAACAATAAATGTGGATTCAGGTGTTAGTTCTTATAATAATTTAACGGAAACAAGATTAAAGACATTTATGAAAACAGGTTTAGTAATTCCTTATATTCCTCTTCAAAGATGGGTTCATATCGCTATTGTATGTAATGCGAATTCATATAAGAATTATATATATGCTTATGTGGATGGTGATTTAGTAAGCACGACTTCTAATAATGAGAAGGATAGATATTTAGGAGATACGGATGATACAAGAAAAGTTCTTACACGTATTAATATTAATCTTAAAGGAATTGTGAATGTAGGTGGTGAATTAAATTCTACGGAAGGCCCAGGCTTCTCTGGATTAGTTTCTAAAATCTCCACTTTCAATTATGAATTAAATCAGCGAGATGTTTATAATGATTATTATTGGGGGCCAATTGGTAATATATTAGCACGATTAGGATTAGGTATGTATGGAATAAGAAATCCAATTTATAAATTATAATATATATAAATAGAATAAATATGCTAAATCTTATACTTCAAATAATTTTAGGCATTTTCATAGTTTTAATTATGGCATTTATTGCTTATTCTATATTTGATAGAGAATATTTAAGTTCCATTCGTTTATATAATACGAATAAGAAAGAAACGAAAATATTTACTGGAATATTTCCATTAAATGTTGGAGAAGCACGAATAGAAACAATTAATAAAAATGATCCATATTATCTTAATATTAATCCTTCCGTAAATCAAAATGGAGGTGCCGAATATTCCTATAATTTCTGGTTATATTTTAATATAAAACCATCAATTGGACGAATTATAGAAAATAATAGTGCTGTTTCAAGTTTAAATCAAGATGCTTTTATTGTTTTATTTTATAAAGGCGTGAAACAATTAGTTCCATATAAACAAAATCGTTTAAGTTGTGATACAGATAAAGGAGATACAGATCAACCTCATCCTTATATTTTAGTTAAAAATCCATTAGTTAAATTAAATAATAATGGAAAGGAATTAGTGGTTGAATATAATAATTTAAATAATCCTGATAGTTTTCATTCTTCCGCTATTACTTTGGTATGTAATGAAGTTAAAAATAGTATGTATGGAACAAATGTTAATAAATTAGGTGTTAAGAATATTAATACAGATATGTATAATAAAACTTGGAATATGGTTACTATTGTTCTTCAAGAAAGTCCTTCTAATGAAGAAAAATTATTCACAAATAGAACGAATTGTAAAATCTATTTTAATTCTACTCTTATCGCCGATCGTTCAACTTATAATAATGATGTCCTCAATCTAAATAATGAAACAGGTATTTCAACTGCTATGAAAAATAATATTGGAAATTTATATATAAATCCATTAAAAACTATTAAAAACGCATATTCAACAATTCGTCCAATAGCAACAGAACAAAATCTAATATCTAATATTGTTGAATTAACAGAAGACGATGGAATTAAAAAAGATAGTCCTATTAAAATGGCGGATATGTCTTATTTTAATTATGCGTTAAGTGATAATGAAATTCTTGAATTATATAAAAAAGGGTTTAAGAAAGAAGCATCAGATCTCGTTTCAAGAATGATGGGAATGGATAAGATGAAATTCGTCCAAGGAAGTAAAATATCATATAATCTTATGGCGAATAGTGATAGTGTTATGCCTGTTGAACCTATATAAAATAATAAATATATCTATTAAATATGGTTGGTGGATTAACACAATTAGTTTGTAAAGGTCAAATTGATAGTTATATAAATGTCAATCCTGATATTAGTTTTTATAAATTTGCGTATAAGAAACATACGAATTTTGCTTTTGAAAGTGTTCGTTTGGAATTTGAGATTACGCCTTTATTAGATAGAAGAGATACGATTTATAAATGTAAAATTAATAGATATGCTGATTTATTATCTAATTTATATCTCGTCTATAAACTTCCGGCAATTTATTCAAGTGATAAATATAGATTTCGGTGGATTAAGAATATTGGAACTCTTTTAATTAAAAGAGCATATTTAACAGCAGGAGCGACGATTGTTGATAATTTAACAGGTGAATATATCTTAATAAATAATGAGCTTTCATTAGATAAAAAAGATAATTATAATAATATCACTGGAAATGTGAAGAGTATATATGACCCAACTTTACCAGTCCCCATTTTAAAAATAAATAATAATTATTTCACAGATATTTCTTATCCTGTTGGTGATAAAGATAGGAATATTGCGTCTATTGTTGAAAGAGAATTAATTATTCCATTATCATTTAATTTCACAAAACACACATCACTCGCATTATTATTATTAAAATTACAAATGAGCGAAATTTATTTAAATCTTGAATTAGAAGATGTTGAAAATCTTTATCAAGTTTATATAGATGGTTATGATTTATATGTTAGTCCAAGATTTTATAATGATATATTTCCAAATGATTTAATTGATATTTCTAAATTCATTAAAACAAATTTCTTGAATGCTTATATAGAAGCAAATTATATCTTTTTGGATAATGATGAAAGAGCGTTGATGATGATTGACCCTATAACATCAATTTTAACGGAACAAATATTCATATCTAATTTCTATTCCGTGAAAGCTGGTAATGAATTAGCGACGACGATAGAATTAAATGGTGCGAATAATCATAATAAGGAGATTATTTGGACTTTGAAGAGAGATGATTATAGAAATTTCAATAATCTAACGAATTATACAAATGATATTATAGATAATAATTTGAAACCAATTATGACATCTGCTATAATTAATTTTAATAAAACAAATCGTATAGAACAAAAGGACGCAAATTTCTTTAATCTCATACAACCTTATCAACATCATTCATCAATTCCAAAAACTGGAATTTATACATATTCATTTGCGATACAACCTGAAAAATGGATCCCCACCGGAAGTTATAATGGTTCTTGTATATCTACGAGTATAGTTGTTTATGTGAATAAGGATGATAATGAATATATAAATGAGAAGATGAGGAAATTAGGAAAAGATGGATATTCTTATAATTATGAATTGAGATATTATATTAAAAGTTTAAATATTCTTGAATATAATTCAGGAACATTAGGTATTAAATATATATAATTTTTTTATTTTCTTATAAATAATGGATTTAACATTATTTTTAGTTCTTGGATTAATTATCATCATTATCATCTATTTAGCAAATATCATAAATAATTTGAGAGATGATATAAGGAATATGAATGTATGTGCGAATGTTGAAAAAAAAGAGAAATTCGTAGATGAAAATAAAGATTTGATTACTAAAATCACGAATGGTTTAAGTTATTTAAAGAACTACCTTTAATATATAATATGCCTCGTAAAAAAGTTGTGAATGATATTGTCATTAAAAATACGAATAAAAAGAATATTATTGATAGTATGATTAAAGATGTGGATAATGATACGGATGATATTATTATTCAATTACCTATAACCCAAGCGAAGATTAATTTGATTGTTAATAATGAGAGGAATAATAATAAAATTATTGAACCAACTCCATATGAGAGTGTTTGTAATTTCACGAATGAAGCAGAGAATATCTCGTGTGAAAATGAATATTATCATAATAATAATATCAATAATCCTAATATTAAAAATAAATCGTGTTGTTTTTGGTGTTGTCATTCCATAAATAATTCTATATTTGGAATGCCTTATAATTATGATACGATAAATGACACTTTTTATATAATAGGTTCCTTTTGTTCTTTAAATTGTGCGAATGCTTATAATTTCTCCGTTAATAGTGGAAGTGATAAGGTTTGGGAGGTGAATAGTTGGATACAGATGTTAGGAAAACGCTATGGATTTAAGAATATAATTCGTCCAGCACCATCAAGATATTTATTGGAGATGTTTGGAGGAAATTTGAAAATAGAAGATTTTAGGAAATCACATATAGACGAAACGAAAACCTATGTTTTAAATATTCCACCGATGATTTCTATTAATACATCCGCAGAAGTTATTAATACCTCCTATTTATCCAAATTATCCGAAAATAAAAAATGATTTAAAGAAATGATTTAAATTCATATTTGGGAATTATGGATGAAATTTATTTCACGAATTATAAGGTAAGCACTATAACTTGTAATGTAGATTTGGGAGTAACTATTCAACTTGGATTATTATATGAGAAATTTGATATAAGTGAGAAGAGTAAATTTGTATGGATTTATTATCCAAAATATCCGGAAGGAGAGAATAAGAGGGGAATATATCCAAAGAAACAGAGAAAGGTGAAACCTACGGAAGTGAAGAAAACTTCATTTGATAATCAAGTAACCTTTTTATATAAGGCGGATAATTTTCCAAATTTGAAGATATTTAAGAATGGAAATATTCAATTAACAGGTGTGAAGAATAAAGATGATGTGAATAAAATCGTGGAAGATGTGATTGAAGAGATTAAGAAGATTTATGAAGATTGTAAGGAGATTACGACAAATGAAGATTTTGAGAAGAAGATTGGATTTAATAATTTCCATATTCGTATGATTAATACTGATTTTAAGACTTATACGAATGAAGAGATGACGAATAAATTCGTAATTAGGAGAAAGGTTCTTCATAGGATTTTGATGAATGATGATTATAATAATAAATGTAGCTTTGAGCCTGGAAAGTATCACGGAGTTAAATTGGAATTTTTCTGGAATATGAATAAATCCTATCAAGATGGTATTTGTAAATGTTCTAATAATTGTTTTGGAAAGGGTAATGGAAATGGTGAGAAAAATTGTAAAAAAATTACGATTGCTATATTTGAAAGTGGAAGTGTATTAATTACAGGAGGAGTTACATTTAATCAAATAGAGGATGCTTATGGATATATAACGAAGGTATTCAGGGATAATAGGAATGAGATTAAGAAGATTGATTTAAATTCCTTATTAATTGAATAATTTCTTTTATTTTTTCAAGAATATTATCAAATCCGCTGAAAATATTGAGATTATAATAAAGATGAAATTCATTATCTTTGAGGACGAATTTTAATTTATAAATTCTATCATTTATCAATAGATTACGGATGGCGATGAATTCATTTGCGAAATCATCATAATTATCATCATAATAATTTTCAATATAGATTGGGGTTTTTTCAATTATTTTTTTTAGATATAAATCAATATATTCAAAATTTTTATAATCAAAGAGATTGAAGAGAAAGAGATGAATATCTGTTAAATTATCATAAGTTTTTTTATTGATAATTAGGGAGATATTTTCATTCACATCTTCTTTAAAAAGGAGGATATGAGATGGATATTTATATTTATAAAGGGTTCCATCATCTTCATATTTAATAGATAATTTATATTCTTCTTTTGTGTTATTCTTGATGAAAATTCTAATATCGTCCATTTTATTTATGTTAAATGATATAAAATAATCATTTTTTATTATATTAAGAAATGAATTATATTATTATTTATTATAAATTTTTAACATTTCAAAATAAATTCATTATAAATATTCTATCATTTATATATCTATTCTTTCCAAATCAAATAAAAGATAAACTCATTTATTATAAAAAAAAAAGAGATGATTATAATAAATATTTGCTTTTATTATCTATCAATCAAGAAATTCAAAATAAATATCATATAAATATCTTACAAATAGGAATGAATTTATATAAGAAATTTATTAAAGATGATATTGAAGATTTGAGTGATATTGAAGATTTGAGTGATATTGAAGATTATGAATAAATGATTTCATTACATAATCCCATTTTAATTGCTTCTTCTGGATTAATTATGATATATTTCTTATTAATATCACTTATTTCTTTCATAGTCATCTTCGTCTTTTGTTTAAGAATTGTCTTTATTCTATCAAAAATCATTTTATAATTCTTAAACATATCTTCCATTAGGATATTTATAATTGGATTTTTAAAATAAAGAAGATTACAAATAATAAATGAATGATTATAGATATATATCTTATTCGTATATAAAAGAGGAAGAATATTATCAATACTGATTGGAACATCAATAATCGCTATTTTATTTCCTGAAATCGCCTTAATTCTATTTGTCAAATTAAGAGTATGAAATATATCAAATTGATTTTCTTCAATTTTTAATTCTTCCTTCTTCTCTACATATCCCTTTTTAGATGTTTCTTCATCACATAGATTATGAATTGGATAGATGATAGAATTAATTGAACCTTCATTATTTTTCCTGATAATTAAATCAAGAGTATTAATATCATTAGAACAAGGAAGAAGATGTAAATTGAATGTTTTTTCATCTTTGATAATATCATAAACATCACCTTTAAATTCGGTTGTTGGATGATGAAAATCAATAATTCTATCTACAATTCCTTTTTCAAGACAATATTTATAATTAAGATATAAATCGTGTTGAAGTAATTCATCCAATTCTTCTTTTTTAAATTTCGTCTTTTTTAAATACATTTGACAGATATTATTAAAATAAGTTTCAAATTCATTCACCTTTGAAAATAATTTATCTCTTTTAAAACCATTCATTCCTGATATGGAATAATAATGAAGGAGACAAAAACTATTTTTCGTCATTATACGATATGGACTATGGATGGATAGAAAGGTCGCTGATGAGAATGAATAATTATCAATAATCGTTGCTATGGGAACTGAACTTATTTTGAAAATAGATAAAAAACGCATTCCATCATATACAGAACCTCCTCTGGAATTTATATGAATTAAAATAGGTTTAGGTTTTGTCTTATTCGCATTTCTAACATCCTCAATTAATTTATCAACTGACTTATCATCCACTCTTCCATTAAAATAAATATGAGTTAATTTATTTGAAAAGAAATCATTATCACTTAATTTCTCAAAGAATTCCGTCATCTATTATTATAAAATTTATTTAAAGAAATCTTTATTTATTAAAATAAAAAAAGAAATGTCAAAGGAAGATAATGTTGGAATTGGTATTGATTTAGGAACTACTACCAGTTGTGTAGCAGTCTGGATTGGTGATAGAGTGGAAGTAATTCCAGACCATCAAACAGGTTCTCGTATCATTCCTTCTTATGTATCATTCACAAATGAAGAGAAACTCGTTGGAGATGCTTCTAAGAATGTTTCAACGATGTATCCCAAGAATACTCTTTATGATATTAAGCGACTTATTGGAAGAAAATATGATGACCCAATCGTTCAAGCAGATAAGAAATTATGGTCTTTTGATTTAACTGCGGATGATAATAATAAACCTGTGGTGAAGGTTGATTATAAAGGCGAAGAGAAGAAGTTATATCCAGAAGAGATTTCAGCGATGGTTCTTGCTCGTCTTAAAGAAACGGCAGAAGCATATCTAGGTCATCCTGTAAAGAAGGCGGTGGTTACAGTTCCAGCATATTTTAATGATAGTCAAAGACAGGCGACGAAGGATGCTTGTATTATTAGTGGAATGGAATGTCTGCGAATTATTAATGAACCAACGGCAGCTGCGATTGCTTATGGTCTTGATAAGAAGACGGAAGGAGAAAGCACTATTCTAATTTTTGATGAAGGTGGTGGAACGCACGATTTATCTGTCCTAACGCTTGATGGAGGAATATTTGAGGTGAAGGCGACTGCTGGCGATACTCATCTTGGAGGATCTGATATTGATAATCTTATTGTGGATTATCTATGTGATGATATTAAGAAGAAACATAAAAAAGATGTTAAACAAAATCCAAAGGCGTTAAAGAGACTTAATATCGCAGCTGAAAGGGCGAAGAAAAATCTTTCATCATCAACGACGACGACTATTGAGGTTGAAAGTCTAATTGATGGGATTGATTATTCAATTAATTTAAGTCGTGCAAAATTTGAGCAACTTGCGGATAGTTTCTTTCAAAAATCTATGGAACCTATTGGAAAGGTTTTAAGTGATGCGAAGAAGAGCAAGGGTGAGATTGATGAGATTGTTCTTGTTGGAGGAACTACGAGAATTCCTAAAATCCAAGAAATGTTAAGTTCCTATTTTAATGATAAAACTCTCAATAAAAGTCTAAATCCTGATGAAGCAGTAGCAATTGGAGCTGCCATCCAATGTGCTATTCTTACAGGACAAGGTGATAGTGATAAAACTTCTGGACTTCTTCTTCTTGATGTAGCACCACTTTCATTAGGAATTGAAACGAGTGGTGGAGTTATGACGAAGATTGTTGAAAGGAATACTACAATTCCTACGAAGAAATCACAAACTTTCTCAACTTATGCCGATAATCAACCTGGCGTGGATATTAAGATTTATGAGGGAGAAAGAACACTTGTGAAGGATAATAATCTTCTTGGTTCCTTTCATTTAAGCGGTATTCCACCTATGCCAAGAGGTCATCCAAAGATTACAATTGATTTATCTCTTAATGTGAATGGTATTCTTGAAGTAACGGCAAAGGAAGAAAGCACAGGAAAGACGAATAATATCAAGATTACGAATGATAAGGGACGACTTTCCAAGGAACAGATTGAGGAGATGGTGAAAAATGCGGAGAAATTCAAGGAGGAAGATGAAAAACAGAAGGCGATTATTGAGAGTAAGAATGATTTAGAGAATTATCTTTATGGAGTGAAGAATAGTATTTCAACGAAGGCGGAAGGTGCTCCACCTCTATTTGACGAGGTTAAGGGAGAAATTGACCCTATTATTGAGGAGGGTCTTAAATGGTTTGAGGAAAATCCAAAGGAAGATGTGGAAACTTATAAAAATAAACAAAAGGAGATTACGGATAAGGTTCAACCTCTTTTGATGAAACTTCAAGGAGGCAATATGTTTCCCCAAGGAATGCCGGAAGGTGTTGTTCCACCAACCGAACCACCTATGGATGACCTTGATTAAGAAACTTAAATTCTTCTTCTGTTAATAATGCTAAAAATCTTGTTCTATTTTTTTTATTTTTAAAAAATTCTAATAAGTCATTTAGAATTTTTTCATCATCATTCGTTTTATAAAATTGAATTAATTCTTTATCAGTTAATTCATCATAATTTTCATTATAATCTTCATCATCATATAATTCTTCATTTTGATCATTAAGAAAATCTATAATATCTAATCTACTATCTTTATAATTTCTTCTATTTGTAAAATTAAGAAATATGATATATAATTTATAAATAAAATCTCCTAATGATTTTAGAAATTCTTTTGTGAATTCTCTTGTAAATATATCAGTTCTTAATGGTATTTGTGTTATTGAAGGTTTTAAAGAAATATTAGTTATTGAATTAATATCAATTGAACCATATTTTTCTTTAATTCCTCTAATATCTAATTGAAAATCTTTAATCTTTGTTCTCAATTTCTCTTCTTCTTTTTCTTCTTCTTTAACATAAACAAATAATCTTTCTCCTTGTTTGAAAGAAAAACAATATTTACTTTTAATATCATCTAAACTACATTTATTCTTATTTAAACAAAAATCTTCATTTGAATACCAATTAAAAGGAATTAAATTACAAAATCTAAAACTTTCATCTTCTCGCATCAAACCATTATAAACATATCTTTCACCTCCACAAGTTATTCCTGTAATAACGTGTCCTTTTGAATTTAAACTATTTAAAAAATTTCTTAATAAAATACTATCTAATTTAAATCCTTTTAATAAGGTTTTAATATCATTATCATAATCAATATAAGTTTCTTCATAAAAAGGAATATAATTTATATGAAAAAGAATAATTTTAAATTCTTTTCCATTTTTTTTGAAAGTTTTTATATTTCCATAACTATCCTTATAAACAGATAAATATGGAATTTCTAATATATCTAAAAATACAGGTAAATATTTAGTTTTATATCCTAATCCTTCTTTTTTAATAAATTTATCTTTCAATTCATCATCATATTCCATTAATTTAAATAATAATTGTTCTGGTCTTATTCTATTTAAATAATCTTGAAATAATCTTGATTGTTCTTCTCGTAATTCAGGAAATAATTTAATTCTATTTATATATGAAATAATATTAAACAAAGCAAGTTTAAGAGGATTTTCACTTGTTTCCCAATTATCACTTAAAATCGTTTCTCTAAAAATTCGTGAAGCACCATCGCTATATAAACAAGACATAAGAATAGCATTAAACCAACAAGTTCCTAAATATTGTGGAATGATATTTACGACGGAACAATAATCATTCATATCTAAACATTATTTATAAAAATATAAAGTATGAATTATTTAATACCTCTTAATTATGATTTAAATATTGATGAAATTTATGATATAGAATTCTTTATTTATGATAATCAAATAATCATAAATAATTTCATTCTTTATTATAATAAAAATAATTTGATTTATAGAATAAGTTCTAGAATAAATTTAATTAATTTATTAGATTTTTTAAATAATTATGATAATATTATTATTAAAAAGATTTATTATTTCTTAATTATAAAATATTTATTAAAATTAAAAAAACAATTAATTATTCCTATTCCTATTCATTCAAAAATAGATATTTTGATAGATATATAAATAATCGTGAATTCTCCATTTTTAAAAATGATAAAATCGTCATTACTGATTTTATCAATTTTAATATATGTCTCTTAATCATTAATGAAACTTTAAATAAATCCTTCATCGGTTTAATTGATGAAAATACGAATATTAATTGTTTATATGATATTTTAATTGATATTTATGAAGAATATAGATTTGAAGATATTAAGATTTATTTGATTGGTGGAAATATGGAAAATATTCATCTAATCATCAAGATTTATTTAATTCTCAAAAATCTCAAATTATCCAAATATATTCATATGACTTATTTAAATAATCATAAACCTCTTAAAAGAATTAAATATAATTCCATTCATAAATCCATCAAATTCGTCTCTAATATAAATAATTATGAAAGTTGCGATTTATCCTATCATAAATATAATTTCAATAATTATGAAATTTATTATTCAAATCTTCATTTAAAAAATAATATATAAATAAAATGACAGAAAAATTCATTACCTTCATTTCTAATGACCTTAATTTTGATAATATCGGTAATGAATTATTTAAACTTGCCATTTCTTTAACCTTCGCCTTAAATCAAAAAAGACAATTAGCATTTATAGAAGGAGGTTATACAAATATCATAAATATCTTCATCAAATATTTCAAATATAAATCATTATCTTTGGATGATTTTGAAAAATTAAATTTTAAAGAATATTATTTGAATAATTATTCGCCTGATGATAATCTTATTATGATTTTTGATGATGATTATAATTATTATCATAAATATATCAATCAAGGAGTAAGAAATTTATTATCCATTCTCATCATCAATAATAGTATCTATAAAACATTCATTCAAACTAAATTGACAAATATTATGAATTATTTTGGAGATTATAATCTTGATAATTATGTATGTATGAATATTAAAAAAGATATTTTTATTCCTTATTATTATGAAAAAGCATATTATAAATATTTCAATAATTATAAAGCAATTGTTTTAACTGATGATATAGATTGGATACAAACGAATATGATTTTTATTCCAAAATCTAATGTCATCTTCTTATCTAATGTTCCAGAACATCGTTTCACTAATTTCGTTCTATTATCACATATAAATAATATGATAATTGATAAAAATAATTATTCCTTTTGGATGGCGTATCTAGGAAAGAAAGATAAGAAAATTATCATTCCTGAAAGAAATGATTTTTATTTAAATGATTGGATTATGTAGAACCAAATCCTCCTTCATTCCTCTTCGTCTTTTCCACATATCCAACCTCTTCCAAATTTGCTTGAACTTGTTTCCTCATAATCATTTGACAACATCTAAACGGATATTCAATCTCCTTCGCATCATCACAAACCTTCGTTAAAACAATCATCAAATTTCCTCTATAAGAATTATCAATAATTCCAATACTATTCGCCATCATATATCCAGATTTAGATAATGAACTTCGTGGAACAATCTCCACATAATAACCGAAATCTACTTGAATTTTAAGACCAGTATCATATAAAGCAGTCCTAGAATTATAATCCTCAATTTTCTTAATAATTGATAAATCAAATCCAACATCACTCCAATTTTTCTTCGTTGGTCTAATCGCACCTTCATCCATTAGAACAACATTAATCTTTGGAAGAGTTGAATTATAATTATTATAAACAAATCCAATATTATTATCAATATTATTATAAATAAATCCCAAGAAATCAATTGAACTACATCCATATTTAATTAAAATCTTATTCTCATCATCTATAATATATGGAACTCCAACATATTCCATAAAATCCTGATAAATGGAATTTATCATTTCATTCTTTTTCATATGAATATCGTTTGAAGTCTCATAAAGATTATTATATTCATAAATACCTCTAATAAATGCTCTCTTATATTCATCCTTAAATTCCTTAAATCCATTAATATCTTCCTTCATCGTAATAAGATAATCTGGATTAATTAAACTCATAGAAGTCATTCCACATTCATTAATAATATCCACATATTCTTTTAAGATTTTAAGAATTCCTTCATCTTCTTCCTCATCAATATTCATCACTTCATAACAATTCTGCGAATAATTTGTATGAACTTCCTTTATATATGAAAGAAAACCAAGAACAAATGCTTTTTCACAACTATCAATCATCTTTAATTATTTTTAAATTGATAATTCTTAAATCATTTTTTATATTATATAGATTTATATGGAATTTATAAAGAATGATATATGAGATATTATATGGAATTTATATGAAATGAATATGGAATTTATAAAGAATGATATATGGGATATTATATGGAATTTATAAAGAATGATATATGAGATATTATATGGAATTTATATGAAATGAATATGGAATTTATAAAGAATGATATATGGGATATTATATGGAATTTATATGGAATGAATATGGAATTTATATGGAATTTATATGGAATTTATAAAGAATGATATATGAGATATTATATGGAATTTATATGGAATTATATATGAAATGAATATGGAATTTATAAAGAATGATATATGAGATATTATATGGAATTTATAAAGAATGATATATGAGATATTATATGGAATTATATATGAAATGAATATGGAATTTATATGGAATTTATATGGAATTTATATGGAATGATATATGAGATATTATATGGAATTTATAAAGAATGGTATATGAGATATTATATGGAATTTATAAAGAATGATATATGAGATATTATATAGAATTTATATGAAATGAATATGGAATTATATATGGAATGAATATGGAATTATATATGGAATTTATAAAGAATTAATCAAGAGGACTATCGGTGATTTTCATTCCACAATAATCAACATTATTTAATTTAAAGTCTTGTTTTTTATAGATGCCGATATTGATTGCTTCTTCTAAAATCCATTTAAAATTGTCCCAGAATTCCGTGGTATGTCCTATACTTAAAGTGCAAATATGTGCTAATTCGTGAAGAACGACGAAAATCATCGTATTTAAATCCATTAATTTATTATGACTTCTTAAACATAAGACGATTAATTCACCTTTATTAACGGAATAACTTGTATAATTAGGATTATCAATTCCTTCTTTGATATTATCAGGTTTAAAATTCTTTTGTAATCGCATCGTTCTATCTTCATCTGGATAGGATTTGATAAGATGGTCGGTAATTATCATTAATTTTTCTCTAATTTGAGCGATTAAATTCGCAGCTTCTTGTGCGTCATCTTTAATTTGAACTTCATAATTTCTATTATCAATTGTAGAAACCACATTTTCAATTTTGCTATAATAATGATATTGATATAATACAAAAACGAATATAATTCCTAAAATGATTATAATAAAACCTTGAAAACTTATTTCCATATCTATACAACCAAAATAAAAAATGAATAATTCATATAAATAATTCTTTTATAAAAAGATATATGAATAGTTTTCCAAGAAAAGTAATTGACGAATTAAAAGATTGTCGCAAAACTTTGAAATTCCAAATTACCGATTTCTTTATCCCTGAAAGTGATAAGAATAGAAAAGATTTTGATGATTATGAATATTATTCTATTTATATCTATGGAACGGATGATGAAAATATTACTTATTGTCTCAAAGTTCTCAATTTCAAACCATTCTTTTATATCAAACCACCGAAAGAATGGGATGAGTTAAATGATAAGGATATGATTTTAAAGATGAAAACGAAATTATTAAATGATAAGTATATAACAAAAGCAAATAAAGAAACTGATATTATCCCTTATTCCTTAAAGAAACATCTTGATAAAATTGAGATTGTTAATAAGAAGGATTTCTGGGGTTTTACGAATGATAAGGAACAAAGGTTTATCAAGATTTCCACTAAATCTCTTGGATTATTTGACCGCCTTAAATATTATTTCCTATCATCTATCCCCAAACAAGATGGTTTTAAATTATATGAAAGTAATATTGACCCATTCCTGAAATTTATTCATATGAAAGATATTAAACCTTGTTCTTGGATTTCCATTAAGAAATATGATATTTCCACTAATGTTCCTGAAACCATTTGTAATAGGAATATAAGTGCTGATTGGAATGATATAAATCCCTTGAAGATTAATAAAATAGCACCTTTAATAATCGCCTCTTTTGATATAGAATGTACGAGTTCTCACGGAGATTTCCCAATCGCTAAAAAGGATTATAAGAAATTAGCACAAGATTTATGTCTCATAGCGAAAAGAGGTCTTGATGATAAAAATCTAATGGAATATATATCAAGTGCTTATTCAAATGAAGTTGAAATAGGTAATTTAAAAATTCATCGTTTATATACGAATAGAAAATTAGAAAAGGAAGATTTTGATGATATTAAAAAGAAATTGAAAGATAATGAAGGAGATATTCGTTTCTTAATGAATAAGATGAAGACTATTGAGATTGGAGATGGAGATGAAGATGATGATGAAGAAATCATAGATAAGAAGATTACGATGAAGGAATATAATGAGATAGAAGATGCTCTTAATCAATTATTATCTGGAATATTACCAAAATTAGAAGGAGATAAGATTATTCAAATTGGAATATCCGTTCATAAATTCGGTAATGAAGAGATTATTTATAAGAAATTAATTTCTTTAAATACTTGTGATGATATTGATGGAATTGATATAAGTTGTTGTGAAGATGAGAAGGAATTATTGGAGAAATGGAAGATATTTATGAGGGAATTAAATCCAGATATAATCATCGGTTATAATATTTGGGGTTTTGATATAGAATATATATGGAATAGGAGTATTGAAGTTGGAATAAATTCTAAATTTCAAAAAGGATTAGGAAGGATTTATAATAGAAAAGCATCATTAGTAGAACAAAAATTATCATCATCCGCATTAGGAGATAATATCTTTAATTTATTAGATATTGATGGAATTGTTACGATTGATTTATTGAAGGTCATTCAAAAGGATTTTAAATTGGATAGTTATAAATTAGATAATGTAGCATCTATTTACATAGGTGATAAGAAAGATGATTTGAAACCCAAGGAAATATTTGAGAAATTTCTTGGTGATGCGAAAGATAGAAGTGTAATTGCGAAATATTGTATTCAGGATTGTATTCTCGTTAATCGTCTCTTACATAAACTCAAAATTCTTGAAAATAATATCGGTATGGGAAATGTTTGTTTAGTTCCTTTGAATTTCTTATTTAGACGAGGACAAGGTATTAAAATCTTCTCATTAGTAGCGAATGAATGTATGCGAATGAATTATCTCATTCCTGTTATTAAAAATTTTATTGAAGATTTAGATATGGATGGATATGAAGGTGCGATCGTTCTTCCACCAAAAGAAGCGATTTATTTAGATGTTCCAATTGTCGTCTTTGACTATGGTTCTCTATATCCATCATCTATGATTTGTAGAAATTTATCACACGATACATATATCACAGATGAGAAATATCTTAAAGAAAATGATGATTATGAGATTATGAAAGTAAGTTATGATTTATATCAAGGAACAGGAGATAAGAAGACGAAGATTGGGATTAAGGATTGTTATTTTGCGAAATATAAAGATGGGAGGAAAGGGATTATTCCGGAGATTTTAGAGATGTTATTAACGGAGAGGAAGAATACACGAAAGAAGATTGAATATTCAACTTTGGTTTTAAAGAATGGTGAAGAATTAATTGGAGTTGTGGAAGAAAAAGATGATATGATGATTGTTGGTGATAAGAAGATTAGAAAAGTTGAGGTTTTAGAAATGAAACCAACTTATAATAAATTTGAATGTGCGGTATTTGATGCTCTTCAAAATGCTTATAAAATTACGGCAAATTCGCTTTATGGTCAAATTGGAGCAAGAACATCACCTATTTATCTTAAAGAAATCGCAGCTTGTACGACTTCAACAGGTAGAGAGATGATAATGTTGGCGAAGGATTTCGTGGAGAAGAATTATAATGCGGATGTTATTTATGGAGATACGGATAGTATTTTCTGTAAATTCAGGATTAAGGATGAGAATGGAATTGAATTATTTGGAAAAGAAGCATTAAAAGGTGCTATTAAAATTGGGATGGAGGTTGAAGAGAAGATAAAGAAACATCTTCCATATCCACAGAAGTTAAATTATGAGAAGAGTTTGTATCCTTTCATCTTATTTTCAAAGAAGAGATATGTTGGGAATTTATATGAGAAAGATGATGTGAATTTCAAACAAAAGTCTATGGGGATTGTATTGAAGAGGAGAGATAATGCGAATATCGTTAAGAAGATTTATGGAGGAATTATAGATATTATCTTAAATAAACAAGATTTGGAATATTCAAAAGAATTTTTAAGAGATGAATTGAAAGCGTTAGTGAATGGCGAAACGGATATTAAAGATTTGATATTATCAAAAACTTTGCGAGGATTTTATAAAGACCCAACGAAAATCGCTCATAAGGTTTTAGCAGATAGGATTGGTGTTAGAGAACCTGGCAATAAACCGGCAATAAATGATAGAATTCAATATGTATATATTAAAAATGATGAGGCGAAACTTCAAGGGGATAAGATAGAGACGATAGAATTCATAAGAGATAATGAATTGAAACCAGATTATCTTCATTATATTACGAACCAAATTATGAAACCTATTCTTCAATTATATTCCTTATGTTTAACGGATTTAGGGATTGATGATGAATATTGGGTGAAGGTTGAGGAAGAATTGATGAAGAAGGAGATGTATAAAGATGATACACGAAGGAAAAATCGTTTAGATAATTTGAAATTGATGAAGGTTCAGGAGATATTATTTGATGAATTTATTAATCAATTGAAGGAACCGAAGATGAAGAAGAAGAGTAAGAAGGAAGAGGAATTGATTTTAATGGAAGAAATAGAAGAGGAGATTAAAGAAGTTGATTATGAAGGAGATATGAAGGTTATTGATAGTAAGGTGAAGAAATGTATCACATATAAGATAATTATTAAGGATAAGAATAAGAAGGTTGTTTATAAGGATGAGGGGGAGATGAAGGAAGGGACGAAGGAACAGACGAAGGAAGGGATAATAAGAGATAAATTGAAGGAGATTTTTAAGAAGATTGATAAAAAGATGAGGATTAAATTGAATAATAAGAAATTTATAAAGGAATATAAATTATTAGTAGCGAAACATAGATATTTGGAGAATACGAGAGAAGTGAATAGAACGGATGTTGGAATAGTGAAGATGTTAAGTGAGATTACGAATAATAAGGATTTAATAGAAATTAAAAATAGGATAATATTAGAGGAGTAGGATGGGAGGTGGAAGTAGTTCTCCAAAATTGATGGAAGAAGTTCGTATAAATGCGAATGATAGGAATAGAGAGACATTTAAAAATAAGAAAAAGAAATCAAGATTATTTTTTGGATTTCTTGGATTATCAATTGGATTAGTTGTATTATTCCTATTTTTTAATCCAAGGAAAAAAAGATATAAAGATTAGAATTTATTAAATATTTGTGGGACTATATTTCAACGGTTAGAATATCGCTCTTATGAAGCGATGGTCTGGGTTCAATTCCCAGTAGTCCTATCTTTTTATTTTTTTATTTAAAACAGAAAAGATTATAATCTGTTTTATATTTTTGATAAATTTGAGGATTGATGGAATTATTTCCAACTCGTTCTTGGGAGGATGGTATATGAGTTTTGGCGTAGAATTGGGAGGAATATGCGATAGTATCAGGTTCTATTCTTGGGGGAGGTGTGAAGGGAGTATTATCATAAGGCGAAGCATTCATAAGAAGAGTTGAATTATTCATTTTTTCTATATAAAGAGAATTATAAAAAAATAAATTAAAAATGGATAAGGAGTTTATTAAAGATGGATTAAATAATGTTGAATTGGTGAATATTGTTTCTATGATTATTAAGAGGAAGAAGGAGATTGAATATAAAGATGATAATGAGAAATTTGAGAAATTGAAGGAGGAGTTTCCGGAATTTGCGGAAAGATATTTGATGTTATTTGAGATGGCAATAAGAAATGAGGAATTTGATTGGAACTCATTTAATTATATGTTAAATATGAGAAATAAGATTATAAATGACGAAATGACAGCGGAAGATGCTTCAAAGAAAGTTGGTGAGGATTGGTATGATAAATATGTGAAACAAAAGAAAAGAAAATATTAATAATAGATAAAGAAATGTATTCTTCTTCAAAAGCTAAAAAAAGATTTTTAAGAAAAATACAAAACAAAATTGAAGAAGGTAGAGAATTATCTAATCAAGAACAACGACAATTAAGAGAAATTATGAGGAATAGTAGGGCAAAATTAGAAAGAATTAATGAAGAAAAATTATCAATATCATCAATAGCAAGAAGAATAAGAGTTCCGCCAAGAGTTCCATCAAGAATAACTCCAAGTAGAACAAGAACTGCTACACAAGAACCAATTTATAAATATTTAGAAGATACTATAAATGAGATTAAGAAATTAAATAAATCAACGAATTATAATTATAAACCATCTTATATATCAGCGATAAGAACTGGATATGATTTATTATATTTAAATGATATTAAATTGAAGAAGGAGAAATTGGTAGAAATATTTTTAGGAGATTTTGATGATGAAGGATTAATGAGGATTGATGAAGAAGAGGAAGATTTAATGAGTATTGAAGAAGATAAAGATGAAGAATTAATGATGGATAATTTTTTAAAATGTGTTTTTTTGATATTGGATGTGGATAATTATTCAATAGATATATATGAAAAGGAGAAAAAGGGAGGTGCTTTTAGTTTTACTCCAACACCTTTGATTGCGAAATTCTTAAAATATCAATATATATATGATAATCATCACGATTTTAATAGTGAAAAAAGTTTTTCTGATGGTGTTTTATATACAAGTGAAGATATTCCATCAAGCGATAGTGGATTTAGGGATTATTTTGGGATGAGAGAACCGGTAATTTTTAATAAAATTATTACAAATAGTCCTGATATACTTGATAATATTTTATATTTTAGTATATATAATTTTGTGAATTATAATAAAGAGGTTGATGATATTTTGGGTAAAATTATAGTAGAGAAAAAAGAGGATATTGATTTAATAAAGACGAATATTGAGAAATTTTTAGCGGATAAGATGGGTTCAAAAGAAGTTGATTATGTAGTTGATATGAAAATCAATTTTGGAAATATGAGTTTATTAGATAAATTTGGTGATAAATTAAAATCATTAGGCGTTATTACTGATGTTAGTAGATTATTAAATGAAGCGAGTAATTGGAATTTAATAAAAGAACAAATTAAAGAATTATTTGATAATAAAAGATTTTATACATTAGAAGATACATTTGATTCAGCTCCCTTGGATTGTAATAAAGCATTACCTTTTTTTAAAGATACAAATATTAATTGTCTTTGTTATATATCATATCTTATTTTTAATGATAGTGATTTTATTGATGGTTCATTAGTTTCTTTAAATGATTATAAAGAAATATTTAAAGCATTTAATAAAGATTTAAGAAGTATTTTTGAGGCGGTTTATTATAAAACGAAAGCGAAGGAAATAAGAACAGCATTAATTTTTAAAGATACTTCTTTTTTTGCGAATAGAATAGATACATCTAAATTTATAAAAATAATAAAAGGAAGAGATTATTTATATGAAGAAGATGATAGAGGAGATTTATTTGCGATTGATTTATGTGAAAATAAAGGATTTAATACGATTAATAAAGTTATTGAGATGATTAAATTATTATATGATAAAACGACAATAAATTCAATTTTATCTACTAATTTGACAAATATAATTACTGCTTATGTTTGTTATAAATTCGTTAAAAGTATTAGTAAAAATTTAACTAATGATGAAAAAAAACAAATAGCGAGGGCGTTATTTGATTTAAAAAAGGCAGGAGATATTAGTCGTATTTTATTCGTATTTTTTTATAATTTTTTGAAAAAGAATTCAATAAATACATCAATAACCTCATCTATAACAAGTGATATATGTTATACTGGTAATGATAAATTGGCGGATTTAAATTCAATTATAAGAAAAGGGAATAATGTTGTTTTTCCAGATACAACAAATTTTTCAATATGTTTATATAATGTAAATAATAAGGATTATTCATATAAAGATTTTTATACAAGTGCTAATATTTATTTGATTTCTAAATTCATTAAAAATGGTTTAGATATATTTGAAACAATCGCAACTTTCCCTCCACCATCATCTACTCCAATTGATATGGCGAATGTTGATAGAATTAAATCTTTTAATAATATAATAAGAAATATATCATATGATAAGATAATTTTATTGAAGGAAAATGTCATTAATAAGGATAAGATATATGAAGAGGTTAAAAATGAAATTAGATTAAATTTCATTAAACTTATAACTGATAAAACGAGATTAATTCAATTGTTAGAAAATTGTGAAAAAAATATACGAGAAAAAAATTCAAGAGAAGCAGATGAAGTTAAAATTTTATTAGATAAAATCAAAGTTTCAACTCAAACAGATATTTTTGAATTGGCAAAAGAAATTGGATTAGATTATAAAATTTGTAATTATAATCATATGAAAAAAAATGAAGAAATTCAAAATGAACTAGAAAGAATAAAAATAAATAAAAATTTAAAGGATATTAATTATTATAGATTTTTATCATTTTATAATAATATAATTCAAAGTTTAGCATTATTTAATGATATTACGAAATTTAATTCAAGAACATTTCAACAAGAATTAAATAATAATATTAAATTTATAATGACAGGTTATTTAAAACATATTGAAAATAATATTAGAGAAAATTTAGAAAAAACAGATGTTATTCAATATTTCGCAGAAAAAATCATTTTTGATAAAGTTGAATTTAATCCAATAATAAAAAATATTTATTATGAAATTACGAGAAAAATTTTAAAGAATATTTCTATATCAAATAAGAGTATTATTAAGAAGATTATTAAGATTATTAATGAAACTGATAAGGATTTATTAGACCCTGAAATTCTTAAAAAGATGTTAAGTAATATTCATAATTATTTAAAAATAATTGATATATTTGTTTTTTATACATCAGGAATACAAGATGAAAATCCCACAAATATTCACGAATGTATTGTTGAATTAAGGAAATATATATTTGATTTATTAGCATATAAGAAAAATATTACATCCCAAGATAAAAAGAAGATTAATTTTTTTACGATTACAAAGGATCCAAAGATTTTATTTACGAATATAATAGAAGCAAATATAAGTAAAGAATATAAATTAAGAGGTGTTGGTATTAAATCATTCCATCTTATTAAGAATTTCTTTAAAAATATTGATAATATGAATTATGTAATATTTTTCAATAA
>Ga0172367_10002948_pt1 | contig 22721 bp, 26 predicted proteins | sample Lak10m_FD_114542 | JGI IMG/M metagenome (GOLD analysis project Ga0172367, IMG submission 114542) | Freshwater microbial communities from Kabuno Bay, South-Kivu, Congo - kab_022012_10m | ecosystem: Environmental > Aquatic > Freshwater > Lake | place: Democratic Republic of the Congo: South-Kivu... | reverse complement strand
GAATTTCACCATCAACACATAGATAACATGGCAGAACTGGCAGAAAACGCCAAAGGATTGACATGGGAGCAACATTCAGCCGTATATCGCAAGGGGATGCGGGAAGCCAATCAGTCATGGGACTTATATAACGCCAACTTTGATAAGAAATGGATCGGCGCACTAAAAGGATTGGGCGACATAGACCCGCAAGAGTCAAAAGCAATGAACCTGTTAGGCGATTTACGGGACAATAATAATTATTTCTTCAATCGGCGCGAAGAATTATGGACGGATTTCGACCTAAACTCTAAAAGTATGACAGACGCGGAGAGAACCGCTGCCATAGCCGAGATAAATAAGCAATTGAATACCGAATACATTGACTACATCATGGAACGGGAGCGGTTACAGTTTGAATTTGATAAGGAAGTAGCCGACCTGTATGTAAAGAAAGCCACAGCCGGAATTGACGACCCGTTACGATTGAGTAACACCGCCGCCGAGATAGCCTTATGGTTGGGAAAGCGGCAGGAAGTCAGCCGGAAACAGGCGATGCAGGAAGTCCTATTCAGACAGGGTGAAATACCGCGTCAAATGCTTGCAGAATTTGGGGACATCATCCCAGATCAGGTAAAGCAGGACATCCTATCCCACAGAGCAGGGGGCGATAAGGAAAGTTACTACAAGAACATTTACAAACCGACCATCTCGGAAATGCTAGACACATCCAACCGATACGCACCTGGACGAGAGGCATTTACGCCAGAGAAAACGGCTGAATTACAGCCAATTATCAAAACACAATCACTCGCAAAACAACGGAGCGAAGTACGCAAGTTATTTCATGATAATGTCAACATAAATAACGACAATTACATCGTTAACTCATTCAATAAGTACATGGAAACAAATGTACAGTCATTGAACGAAATCACGCCGGAAATGGTTGGTGAATATCTGGCAAAACGTGAAGCAGCGTATGCTAATCCCATGCCAAGCGTCAATCGTGCCAATTATCAGCAATTGTTACGCGACACCATGAACCTAACAGATGCCGAAATGAAACAGTTGTTTATAGCGCAAGACGCTTTTGCTAAATATTGGGCAGAGCAGAACAACACAACGGCGGACGCTTTTTATGAGCGGGCGTATAAAGAGATAAGCAAGGGAGAAGGACAGGGTTTACAGCAGACCGACATCCAATCCCCCGCGTTCAAGAAGTGGTTTGGTGATAGCAAGGTAGTTGATGAACAGGGTAAGCCGTTGGTTGTGTATCATGGGACGGGTGATGCGGGGTTTACTGAATTTGACCGTAATAAATCAGGGCGGATGGATTATGGGTTTTTAGGTATAGGTAATTATTTTTCAAGCAGAAAAAACATTGCGTCAGATTATTCAATAATGGCACCAGGAGATAGCAAAGCCGTATATCCTGTTTATTTAAACATTGAAAAACCTTATATCTGGAAGAATAAAGGATATGGAATAGAGGGTATATTCGGGGGAACTGGCAACAAATTACCAGATGATTTACATGAAGCAGTATTAAAACGTAGCGGTTTATCACAAGAAGATATAGACACATACCCTGTTCCATCATTTATGAAAAAAGAAGTAGCAAAAGCGGTTACAGACGAACTTAAAGCGAGGAGATACGATGGAGTTATATCGCCGTTTGAAGATGGAACAATTGAAATAAATGCTTTTAAACCTGAACAAATAAAATCCGTAAACAATCGCGGAACATTCGACCCGACAGACCCCAACATTATGCGACAAGCCGCAAAAGGTTCAGTATCCTTCCTAGAAAACGGGCAAGCCGTAATCAAAGGTATGCAGTCCGCAGATATTAGCACAGCCATACACGAACCCGGGCATGTCTGGCTACGCATGGCTCCCGACCAAGATAAAGCGATTGTCACTAAATGGCTGAAAGACACCACCGGAATTGAACTCGAAGCAGACTGGATGATGCGAGACTACACCGGAAACGCAGAACTTGTAAACGCGCACGAGACTTTCGCGCGGGCATTGGAGCGGTACTTCCGGGAAGGCATAGCCCCGCAGGGTGCGAGCAAGAAACTGATAAACGCCTTCAATCAGATCAAAGAATTTATGACCCGAGTATACAAAGAGATAACGGGCAGTCAGATTGATGTAGAAATCAATCCAGAACTACGGGCGATGCTAGACACATGGATGACCGGCAAGCGTGTAGAACCTGACCCAGTTGTGCAGGTAAAAGAGCGGGCGGACGCGATATTAGGTCGGGCGAGCGAACCAGCATGGATAGCGGAGATTACGCCGGATGCGCCAAAGCCGGTTGATGCTGAAATTCTTGATAAAGTAATACCATATCACAGAAATAATATTCGCAATTGGTTTGTAGAACCATCTAATTGGGATAATAAAGCAAGGATTACATATCGGCAATTAATTGACAAAGTGATAAGAGACAGGGCAACACGGATAAGAAAAACAAATGTTTTGGTTGATGGTACTCGCCCATTCGGAGAAACAATACCCAAGTACAGCGTATATTTGGAGGAAAAAAAAGGATGGACAAAATTAATTGATTTGCCAGATGATGTTGGAAAATATTATGAGGATTTAATAGCCAAGCCAACCCCAATCGAGCCGAACGCCAAAGTACCGCCGGAGGTACACGATCAGGTAGTCGCGGAGCGGGCGAAGGCGCTGGGCGGTGAGGATTTATTCCAAAGTGAAATAACAGGGAAAAAATATTCAAGTATAAAAACTCCCGATGTCACCGGTGACGGGCGCGGATCACCAAGCGCTACGCTAGGTACGACTACCGAATCTCATCGTAACAAGGGAGCAGGAGTTGATTTAAATATAGCAGAATCTAAACATGACGACAAGTCTTTGTTCCAAGAAAACAAATGGACACCGGAGACGCTGCATAACTGGTTCGATATTATCCTTGCGAACAATGACAAGTTTTTCCTGCTGGACGCGGTAAGGCAAGAGCGGGGCGGGCAGGCACGCATTGATTTTATTGACAAGTTTTACCACTACAAACCTGATCCTGCGAGGTCTAACCCGAAGGCACTTTTAGCCGATCCGGTCGCGCTGGCAGAGGTCGTTGGCAAGGCGATGAGACACGGTAATGAGTTTGAATTAGATGTAACCCGATGGAATAGCCGGACGGTAGATAAACTAAAAGAATTGGAACCAAGAAAGAAGATCGTAGAAACACTAAAACAACTCGAACCAGGCGAGCGGTTGCCAGAGGATCAAGTACCACTCGGTACAGTTGACAGCCTGACCGATATGCCGAAGTCTGATATTATGCGGGAAGGATACATAAACACCATCAAGCCGATGCTGAACAAAATCCGCAATATGGACTTCACGCAGGCAAGCAAGCCGATATTCGACTTAAACAACCTACCGGATGATGTGAAAGCCGGACTTGAACAATACAAATCAAAAGTACGTCAACAGCGGGCGGATGTGAACATGGGTGCAATACGCTATGGTGAAGGCAGAGCGGATCAAGCCCTGCTAAACTACAACCGCCAAACACAGGCAGACGCTATGGCAAACCTAATCATGCCGTATCAATTCTGGTACACGCGCTCCATGCTAAATTGGGCATTACGGGCGATTGACAAGCCAAGTATCTTTGCCAATTATTTCAGATTGATGAACTTCTCCAACAGCCAGACAGAGCGGGACGGCTTCCCGACAAGGTTGAAAGGGAAACTTGGTTTTCATGTACCGTTCTTACCACAGGGTTTTCAGGACATTTACATAGACCCAATGCGGCAGATATTCCCATTTACACAAATGGCAAAGCCCTGGATTGACAACGCTACCGCAGCCAACAGAGAAAACCAACGGGCAAAGTCAATCTTACAGGACGCGGTAGAAAACGGAGATATAGACCAGAACACCGCCGATCAAGCCTTACAGACCATGCAGGGCGAAGAATGGGATAAAGCACTCGCGCAGGCGAGGAATGAACTTGACAGCGATTCGTCTAACTTATGGGATTTTAGTCAGACCGTATCAGGCTGGAATTTGCCACTCGGATTATCCTACAACTACGCAACTGGACGGATGGACAGGCAGGGATTATTACCCGCCACGAGACTGATAAAAACTATCACCGCCGCGTCAGGTGTGAATGACTACAAAGGATTAGACCTTGCCAAAACACTTACGCCCGGATTAGGGAAGGACACTTACGAGGATTATCGCATCAATCAAATGCTGGCCAACATGGTAGCACAGGGCGAGATCAGCGAAAAAGAAGCCAAAGACGCGATGGTAAGCAAACAGGGCGCGGCGTACAAAGCGGCAAGTCAAAAGGTTGCTTATGTGAATATGGGTAAACAAATTTTCGCAAGTATAGGATTAGATGTTTACCCGGAAGGTGAGCAAAAGAACCGCGCGGCGAATGAAGCCTACAAGAATGAAGCCATCCCAGCGTATGAGGCGGGCGATACGAAAGCCAAGTCTAACTTCTTTGACGCAAATCCGGGACTATCGGCAAGGTATCAATCATTCAATACAGACCCAGACCAGATGTTGAATAAATATCTGGTAAGCGAAGTATGGGACACTTATAACGCCCTTCCAGACCTGTATAAACAGCAGGCGCGTGACCAATTAGGCGCGGTATTCACAGACTGGATGAACCCGGATACACGCGGAACAATGTCAGATAGCACGCTGGCGGGTTGGGCAAAGGCTATGAACGGGCAATTGCCGAAAGACATTGAAGCCGCGAATACACCAATAAAATTCGCATCGAAAGAAGCGGCAAGCGCGGTTCAAAATTACTACGATGCCAGAAATAAAAAATTCCCCTGGTATTCAGAGGCTACAAAAATTGTTTATGACCTACCTGAAAACGACCCAAGACGGCAGGCATTTTTCAAAGCACCAGAATATCAAGCCTATTCTAAATGGTCTAACGAGTACAAAGCCAATAATAAATCAATCATCCCGTGGTTGACAAAAGAAGATGATGAATTGTACGGTGTTGATCCTGACATATCCGCGAAGGTTTACCAGTACAAAGCCGACAAGGAAAACAACTTCCCGACAAACGAATACGATGCTTATAAATCACTTCCAGAACAAGCCAAGAAAGCCTTTGAGAAAACGCACCCGAATGTAACACGGTTTAGCGAGTGGAGTAATCAATACCTTGCGAATAACCCTGAAATCATCCCTTATGTTTTGGGGAAAGATAACCCGCTATCAAGAGCAACGCCGGAAATACAGCAATATGTTTACCAGTACAAAGCGGCAAAAGATAGAATGTTCCCCGGGATTGATGAGAACTGGGAAAAAATCCCGTGGGCGACCCGTAACAAATACACCGCATGGCAGAAGGAAATCGCCGGACAATACCCGGATGCGGCAACATACATCCTTTCCGATAACGCTATTCGGAAATCACTCGGACAACCGACCGTAAAATACAATCCTATCAAAACAAGCGATATGTCCCCAGAATTGAAGGGGCATTACATGGACTTTTTATACAGCAAACAACCATTGACAGTCGGCGCAAACATGGAATTACGCAGATTATGGGAAGAGGCAGGCAGACCGGAGGGCGATTACAAGAGTTATCTAAATTCGTTAAAATAGTTGACATTCTCTATACTGTTTGGTATAGTAATTACGACAACTAAATAACAGGCAGTTTTAGTACAAACGCCGTCTTTTGTGTGGTTTATCCGAAAGGAATGACCGCCAGAAGGCGGTTTTTTTATTTCACCAAAGAAAGGGAATAAGCGAAATGGAAGAACAGGAGCAATTTTCAGACAATCAAAGCGACCAGCAGGGCGCTGGCACCGCGGAAGTTGTCATTGAGAACAATGCACCCAAAGGGAGTGATCTGTCAGAGGAACGCATCCGAAGGATTGTTGCCGAAGAAACATCGAAGGCATACAGAGCAACGCAATCAATGATGGATAAGAAAGCCCGTCAAATTGCGGTTGCGGCACAAAAGCAGGTTGCAGAGATAAAAGCATCCGGTGGGGTTATGTCCCCGGAAGCAGAGAAAGCCTTTGTACAGAACCAGGTTACTCGTTTTATGGACGCTCAAACCGAATCGGAAAATGAACCCGCCCAGGCTCAAACCCGACAAGGCGCAGAGCCAAGCCTTGACAGTAACTACTTTGCCAAGCGGATGGAACGCATCAACAAGAAACATGACGGCATAACGATTTTACAAAACGACCCGGAAGCCAAGAAATTAGATGACATCTGGGCGCAGGTCAATGCCGGTGGAGATGTTGAGGACTTCTTTGAAGAATACGACAAGCAGGTATCCGCAAAATCAAGACGGGTAGGAACTCCCCCGCAAGCCCGGATCGCATCAGTAGCAGGAAGCGGCGGTAATAATCTAACAAGTAAGGAATCACTAACCGCCGAATTAGAAAAACTTCTTGAAAACCCGACAAACAATCTCAAAAAGATTATGGAAATAAAAGAGAAGTTGAAAACATAACAGGAGGCTTATACCGTGGCCAATCAAACCACTTCTAACACCAGTAATTCAGTTCGCGCACAATATCTCGCGGATTATGTTGAAGGGGCAATTCTGAAACGAAATTACGATCAGTTTGCTTCGCCCGTTGGTAAGGATATGGCGGAAATCAAAAAAGGTTCATCCGTTGTAGTTCCGTTCCTTTCCAGCCTTGCGCCGTCCACTCAAACCATATCTGAAACCGTTGACATCACTCCGGTTAACTTTGTTGACACTACCGTATCAATCACACCAACCAGCCGTAGTAATGGCGTTGTTCTATCTGAAAAACTGATGAACACCAACTACACCGACTTCAACGCCAAGTATTACAAACGACTCGGTGAAAACATGATGGAATCGGTTGACATGCTGGCTATGACCGCCGCTTTAACAGGTGGACTGACAAAAAGCCCTGCTGCCCGTGCTTCATTAGACGCTGGAACATCTACACACCGGATCGCAAAAGCCGCTTTTGCTAATGCAAGTGTAATGTTGTCCGCATTGAAAGTACCAATGTTCACCACTTCAAGCGGTGGACGCTGGATGTCCTTGATGCACCCGTTTGCTTTTGCTGACTTGTTGAATGACTCCGTTATTCTTGCGGTTGGAGAATACCAGGATAAATCAATCATCCTGAATAATGAACTCGGTGAACTGAACGGTTTCAAACTTGTTGTAACCCCGTGGGCAAAAATGTTCTGGGCGGCCGGTGCTGCCAATGCTTCCGCTGTAAGTACCACCGTAGCAACCACAGACATCCAACCACTTGATACAAGTTTCACCGTAGCGTCCGCTTCTAATATCGCGGTTGGACAACGCTTGATGTTAGGCGAAGCCGCTGAAACTGGCAGTACGCATTACGGCACGAATGAATCCGTACTTGTCAAAACTGTTGTTTCCACCACTATTGGCGTTATCGGTGAAGGTGAAAACGGCGGTTTCCGTTTTGCTCATCCTGTTGGTCATGTTGTGAAAAATGCTGATAATGTCTCCCCGGTAATATTCGGCGGGCCTGAATCACTTGCGAAAGTGTATGACACCAATGTAGGCGAGTACGGTCAGATCGTTGGGCCAAAGAAAGACGGTCTTGCAGACCAGTTCACTACACTCGCATGGAAATGGTACGGGAACTACGGCATCATCGCTGAAAACCGTATTTTACGCAGCGAGTTCTCAATTTCTCTGGACGCATAAGGAGATATATAGATGAGCCCCCAAACTTCAATGCCTATTTATGCAGGGATGGCTCCCGGTTTGAATACCGAGAACCAAATCCCCGATGTTCAGTTTCTTTTGAAAACGGTAAATAAAGCCGCGAGTTATTCGGTTTTATCATCTGAATCAGGAACTATTTTCACCGCGTCCGCAGCCGCTACCTTTACACTCCCGGCTGTTGCTGATGCGACCGGTTGCTACTACACCTTTATCAATACTGCTAACACCGATATGGCGGTTACCGCTCCATCTGAGACATTAGTCGCGGATGGAAATGCGTCTGCCACTACTGCCACTTTCTCAACTGCATCGCACAAGATCGGCGGTTGTGTTCAGGTGGTTTGTAACGGTACAAAGTGGATAATGATGTCTGTCGGTAATACCGCAGCCGTTGCTACAATAACCTAATAGGATTGAAGGGAGGGCTAATAACCCTCCCTTCCTTCAATTATGCCAACAGAATATATGACTATCAAAGCCAGTACAAGACCGGGCGAATCTGTGAACATTGACGGGAAAGAAATGTCATTCTCAAAAAAAAATGGCATGTTCATGACAAGCGATCCGGGTCTGGCAAAAGAAATTGATGCACGCTACGGTAAAAAAGGCGAAGTCATGCCTGCTGAAACCGTTACAGTTCCTATCTATAACGCTGGGCGTGAACCGGGACATCGGTATGCGTTCACCGTGCCTGAATTACCCTGGAAAAGGTCTAATAAATGACAACACTAGCCGACATGATGCTGGAAGTAGCCCGTCATACAACTGCGATTATCGGTGAAGGAACAGCAACCGGAGGAAGTACCACAACCCTAATAGACACTAACGATCTTACAGAAATCAATGGATATTGGACTGGCGGTACTTTATTTCTAAAATCCTGCACACAAACAGACCTAAACGGAACTGTAACACCGATAACGAAATTCGGTACTAACACCGTCACGGTCGGAACACTATCAAAAACTATCACAGCCGGAGACACTTACGCGGTAGTAGATAAAGAATTTAATCGGCTTGAATTGAAGAACGCCGTATTGAGCGTCTTGCGAAGTAGGAAAGTACAACAGTATGACGAAAGTCTTACGGTTGTTTCAGGGCAGACAGAATACACATTGCCAGCAGGCGTGAAGGAAATCAGGCGGGTTATGGTAGATGGAATAGTCAACCAACATTGGCATGAAGTCAATGGAGAATTGACATTCCCGACAAAATACGCTCCTGCAAGCGGCACTATTCAATTGATCTACTGCACGCCGCAGGGTGAAATAACCGAAATAGATGACATTCACGAAAACTACGACTATGACTGGATGAAATGGACGGCGGTCATCAATCTATTACGAAACAAAATGAACAAAATCGGTAAAGATGAGCCGATCTTACTTGACTTATTGAATGAAGCCAAGACACAGGAAAAAGACGCTTCACTTCGAGCAAAGGCATCCATACCAACTGATATGAGGTTGGCATGACCATTGTCGTAGAGCCGGGCAATCCAAGAAATACACATCATATTAGTTTGTCAGACGGTTCAACCACTATCGGATTGATAGCCACAAATTCAGCCGGAGACGCGAACCCTTACGCAATCACACGCGCACCTGTAACCAGAACCGCTATGAAAACCACATCAGGGAACGCGAAATATACAGATTATGAGCCCCCCTGGTCGCCAATCGCACAAGAGGATTGGTCGGGCGGGCGTGGAATGGATGACCTTGATAAAGACATGACCCGCTATTATGACGGATACCGGGCAAATACCATGTTTGGAAAAATAATGCTAGGGGCGCAGGAGCAATACTCGACCGGAATAAGAAGTGCATCTAATAATTTACCAGTCAATGTCAAGTGGTGGAGTTTGATAACCGGTTCAGGTGAATATCTGGCAAACAAATTCATTCCCAGCGCGAATTTTACAGCACAAAATGTATGGATATTGTTACGCAGACGGGGAACGCCAGCCAACGATCTGACCATTGAAATCCGGGCGAACGATGCAGGTTTACCGGATGGATCAGTTACAAAAACGATGAGCGTAAGCACCACCGATATAACCGACACATTATCGGAATGGTGGATATTCACAATTCCAAGCGACATGGCATTGACAGCCGCGACAACCTACTGGATAAACGCGCAATCAGCCGGCGGAACCGATACAGACCATTGGGAAGTAGCCGCTAACGAAACATACCTGTACGGCAAGCAAAGCGCGGACGGGACAACATGGGAAAATTCAACCGTTGATTTATATTATCGGATTGTTGACGCGACTACCAATAATTACACCAGACCATTTACTTATAAGCGGGCAAAATACCAGGTTCGGTCGGTCGCTTCCGCAGCCTCAACTATCTGGATAAACGGGGACAGAGGAACGGCGGACGCTAACACAGGCGCACTAACCACATTAGTGGACGCTTCTAAAAGTTGGACAACGGATGAATGGGTTGGTTGTTATGTAATCTTATCCGGTGGTAAAGGTTCAAACGAAGATGTAACCTGGCGATTGATTACCGGTAATGACGGAACAACCTTGACAGTAACTCCAACATGGGAGATCGAACACGATACAACGACCGAATATGTCATTCAAGGGTCGAATAAATGGACTGAAATAACCGGTCATGGATTGACTGCGCGGGTAACTGATGTTCTGGTAGTCAATAACATTATCTATATGGCACAGGGCGATAGTGTTGCTATTCGTAGAATGAAATTTGAGAGTTCAGCAGGAACATGGACTGCAACAAATGCGAACGATAGCACGAATAAAGCGACCTTATTACAAACTGTAAGAAACCCGACAACAGGACTTATTCAAATCTGGCGTTCTAATAATCTGGACGCTGCAAGTAAGGTAAGTGTATCAGTCGCCGCGCTTGTAGCATGGGGGACAAATCTAACCTTTGCCGCCGCAACAGATACCACTTTTGAAGATAGTTATGGGAAGATCACCGGACTTGAAGAATACGGGGACACTTCAAAGTATTTATGGGTATTCCGAGAAGGTACGATTTATGCGATAAACGCAGGAAAACCAGACGAAATACCTCTCCGTGAAATCCACACATTGATGAGCGATAGCAACGGTAAAGCGCATACCATCCACAATACCTATATGTACTTGAATTTAGGTGAGGGATTACAGCAATACTACAACCGTCAATTGACCGACATGGGTACGAACAAAGACGAGGGACTTCCAACAGAAAGACAGGGTCCAGTTGTTTCTTTGCAAGGTTATCCGGGAAGATTGTTTGAAGCGATTGACGGCGGGACAAGCGGTTATTCGCAAATCATGGGATGGAACACGACCGGATGGTGCGAGTTATACCGCGCACCAAAAGGGCAGCGGATAACCTACCTTGATTATCAGGTTATTCCAGGAACCGGATTAGACAGGTTATGGTTTTCACAGGGTAATGATATTTTATGGTTGCCTTTCCCGTCCGGGATCCTTGACCCATCAAAAGATGAAAACTTCTTATTCACCCACGAAAGCGCGATCACAAGCGGATGGATGTATGCCGGATTGCCAGATGTTTATAAACTATTCAATTCGTTCAAAATATTTGCAGAGCAATTTGTAGAAGATACCGTATTTGCTGAAATAGATTATCAGTTGGATCAGGAAACAGACTGGACACCGTTAGATCATGTATTTGATACAAGCCCAATGCAAGAATGGACTTTCGGAGAGACAAGATTACAAGGCAAGCGATTCCGGTACAGGATAAGGATATACACAAAAGACCGCACGAAAACACCCATCATAAAAAGCGCGGTCGTTGAAACAATATCCAGAGTACCAATCAAGTATTCATACGCACTTGCTTATCGGGTCATTGATGAAGATATTGACTTGCAGGGAGATAAAAACTTCCTGAAAGCAGAGGATATTCAAGCACAGTTGGATGTCTGGGCGGAGCAACTAACACTTGTCAAAATGCGGTGTATCAAAAAGATATTTGATAACAAAGATGTATTCATAGACCCAGCACCCCTTTCAATCATTGGTGAAAACCTTGAAAAATACACCGGAAAACTGACGGCGATAGAGGCGTAATGGGAAAAGTATTTCAATTCTCCAAGCGCAAAACAGGGAAATTGGACATTAAACCACGCCCGAAAGAAATCCTACTCAAAGACGAAAACGATGAGCCGGCGGTCGCTGATATGTATATCCAGCGAAAAAAAGCCACAGCCCCAGAATGGAGAGCCGGAAAAGCGTTAGACAAATTAGGTCTTACCTACGCTTTTCAATATTCGATTTTAGGCGGACGGACAGCCGGCGGACAAGTGATTGACTTTTTTATCTATACCGTCCCATTACCAACACCCATGAACATACAAGGTGAATACTGGCATAGAGCCGCGAAAAATTATCGGGATACCTTGAAAATGAACCAGGCTAATGATTTATTCAACAATTCAGCCAATCAATTAGTAATGGCATGGGAAAGAGATTTAGGCAGCGTTGATGACGCATACGCAACAATGAAAAGACTATTGGGAGGTTGGTAATGAGCGATTTAGTGCCAGAACATAATATACAAATAATGCAGGGCGCAACAAGGACATTCACCCTGCAAGTATTGGACAATAACGAAAACCCTGTTTCACTTTCTGGATATTCCGCAAAGTTAGAAATACGGGACAGACCCGGGGGCACATCTTTATCCAGCCTTACCGTTGGATCAGGATTGACAATCAATTCAGCAGCCGGGGAAGTAGTCGCATTATGGACAGCCACACAAACAGCCGCCTTGAATTTTATCAAAGCCGTGTATGACTGCTACATCACATCTGGGACTGGAACGGTCACTTTTCTTATCCGGGGCGAAGTTGAATTATTGCCGAGGGTAAGCCAATGAAACTAAAAATAACCGATACTGTTTATAACCTCGGATTGACGGAAGAAGTCATAAAAATTGTACACATCAATGACTTTGATACCGGAGCAGGGATCACAAGCAAGATAACCGCCAAAGGCAGTTTACTGGCAGGTACAGGCGTAGGCGCGCTGGGTGAAATAAGTGTAGGGACAGACGGACAATTTCTAACTGCGGATAGCGCGGAATCAACCGGATTGAAATGGGTATCATCTTCCAGCCAGGGCGGTGTAACCCTTGGTGTAACCCTTACCAATAAATCAGGAACAACCGTTTACGCAGGCTCACCCGTTGTACTTTACAAAGCAACCGCTCAATGTTTTACAACGACCACAACAGAAAGCGACCGCCTTATATTTGGTGTCACAGCGGAGGATATAGCCGACAACGCAAGCGGGAATGTATTGGTAGCTGGAGCAGTTGGAACAATAAGAGTGACCGGAACGGTAGCCATTGGTGACGGACTGGCATCCTCCACCACAGCGGGGCGAGCCATAGCCAACAAATACAACGCCTTTGCACACGCCCTGACCGCTAACCCGTCTGGAACGGGGACGGTTACAGCGGTAATTGGAAATCCGACTATTCCGAATGTAGCGACCATGTGGGGCGATGAAGTTATCACAAGTGTGACGATCACAAGAAATGCAGTTAGCACAACATATTCTTATTGTTATTTGATGTATGCAGCCGCCGCAAACGCAGCCGATGGAGATGAATATACATGGAGATTTAATTTGTCCGCAGGTTCATACACCATAAATTTATTAGGCGGTGTGAATACTAACGCTGGAAAATTGGATGCTTATGTTGACGATGTTTTAGTAGGTTCAGGACAAGATTGGTATGCAGCAGGCGCAGCGGCATTGAAGTCTTTTTCCAGTTGCATAGTCCCATATTCCGGCAATCATGTTCTGAAATTGAAAGTGAACGGGAAAAATGCGAGTTCAGCAGATTACTGCGTAAGGTTGACAAAGATATGGTTCACTCCGTCATAGGCAAAGACGACCCGATTTTGAAAGATCATCCCACGCTAAATATCCGGCGGGTGCATGACCTTGAAATCTGGTTCGCTATCTTGCGGAGTGACTGCGACCGGATGGCTTATCTAACAGACAAGCAGATCATTATCAAAACAGAGGTGGAATATGAAACCGTTTTACCCGGTTGACATGAAATGGCCGATAACACAGCGCTTCGGTGAAAATCCGAAGAATTACCCGAAACGAAAAGGGCATCCCGGGCTAGATTTTGGCATACCAGAAGGACAACCGTTATATGCCTGTTGTGATGGTCATGTAATCGTTGCCAGTTATCAAGAGAACGGGTACGGGCGTGAGATCAGTTTCACGGACGGGAAATACCAGTACATCTATGGCCATTGCCTGAACATACTTACGGGTGTAGGTCGGGAAGTAAAGCGGGGCGAGATCATCGGCTATTCCGGCGGTGCGTTATCTGACCCCATGCGGGGCATGAGTACTGGACCGCATTTACACTTTGAAGTAAGGGATTTATCGAAACTGCAGACATTGCCCATGATAGGAGCGATTGACCCCGAAACATGGTTACAGCGCGATATACTATTACAAGGTGAAATCATACCGGATATATCAGAAAAACCCGTTACAAGCCTTCCCAGCGCCTCTGGTGACAATATAGTGACCGTCATCACGGACTATATCAATGTCAGACGCGACCCCAGCACGAAAAACCCGTCAATTGGAAAAGTTACCTACGGCATGGACTTGATAACATGCGGTGAGCCGGTGAATGGATGGTATCCGGTGGTGTTCTGGGTTAATGATGGCAAAGGGGAATACCTAGAATGAAATGGACTGCTATTGTGACGCGAGATTATTTTTTAGATGGTACTGAAATGTATCTGGCAGAACATCCCGATTTATTAGGATGTATGGCACAAGGAAGGACAGTAAGCGAAGCATTATCTAGCCTTGATGACGCTCGAAATGATTATCTTGAAGATTCTGCAAGGGATGGAATATATCCAATTCCACCAATAAAAATTGTTGATGTAGTTATTGTGAGGACATATTCAATATGAGACCAGACCTCCGCTATGAATTTGAGATGTTTCTTATTCAAGTTGGGGTTGCGATTGCAATATTTCTAGTACTTTATTCAAGACTTACGAGGTGAACATGGCAACCAACATTGATATATTGACTGAAATTCGAGACATGCGGAAAGATTTCGGAGAGCGGTTAGGGTTATTGGAAACTTCCGCAGCATTGACTAATCAGAGCATTGAAAGACTGACAGGCAAGGTCAATAAGATTGATGAGGTTGTCATAACTGGAAACGGAGATGAGCCGTTGAAACAGACGGTACGGGACACGAAAAATAAATTGGACTGCCACTTGGACGAAATGAAAACGATTGATAAAGAGAAAAAAGACAATCGTACATGGTTCAACCGGTTAGTGATCGGGGCGATTGTCGCGCAAACGGTCGGGTGGATATTTCTCATAGTGAAGGGATATATTATTTGAAAATTGACAATATAGAACAACACGGGGAAGTCACTACGGTTCGAGTTCAATACAACGGGGCAAATGATAGTCTAAAATTACTGTTACGGTCAGACGCCCATCACGATAGTGTAAACAATAAACGAGAGTTAGAAAAAAAGCACCTTGACGAGGCTGTTCGAGACGGTGCTTTTATTTTAGACTTCGGGGATTTGTTTGATGGAATGCAAGGGCGCAACGATCCACGCAGGGGTTATCAGGACATAAGACCGGAGTTCAAGGTCGCGCATTATTTCGATGCAATCGTTGACGATGCCGCGAGTTTTTACGAACCGTACGCAAAAAACTGGCTATTGATGGGTAAAGGCAATCACGAATTATCGGTATTGAAGAATACACAGATTGACTTAACCAGTAGGTTGACAGAAAAACTAAAAGTCAATACCGGCGGTGTAGGCGGTTGGGTGAAATTCAAGTTTGAGAAAACTAATCTTGAAAGCGGTAAGGCAGGCGGTAGAACATCCGTCAATTTACGCTATCATCACGGAGCTGGCGGGAATGGTCCTGTTACAAAAGGCGTGATTGATACCGCGAGGCAGGCAGTCTATTTGCCGGACGCGGATATAGTCTGCAACGGGCATAACCATAATGCGTACATTCTCCCGCTTGCCCGTGAGCGAGTGACCGACATAGGGAAAGTTTACAGGGATATTGCCTATTACTTGCGGACACCAGGGTATAAAGACCAGGGCGATTGGGAGCGCGAGAAGGGATTTGCTCCAACACCACACGGGGCAATATGGGTCACGATCAGGATAGGACGCGGTACAAAACCGGAGATTGAATGCCGGAGCGCGTTCGATGGTTAGTACATCAGACCTTGCAGACATGCGGGGTTGGAAGTGCGAGATTTGCGGGCACGCTACCCGACAATTAGAACGGCATCATTGTTTCCTGCACCGATCCAAGAAATACCCAGAGTTTGACGATGAGCGTAATCTACAACTCGTCTGTCATAACTGCCATCAGACAACCGCAAATTCGTACGAAAACAGGGAGGCGTTCTGGAAGGTGCAAGAGGGACGCTATCCCGATATGGTGTTATGGTATTTCAGCCTGCCGGTAAAGGGAAAGTTAGAGAATTATGCGTGATAAGTGTAAATAAGGGTTTGCGTAATTTACACTTTGATGGTAAAGTGTAAATATCTTACCTACCATGTGTAGGCGGAGCAACGAGACCGTCTAACCGAATGCTTGCGTAATGCGCAGGTTGCTTATGTAGGTTAGGCGGTCTTTGCTTATCATATTGCCGATGTCTGGAAAATGGTATATAATAAAAGTAATCCACCCCAGTGATGAATTTCAGCAAGGTGGAGGTGGATGGCCAATGGCTATCGAAACAAAGACCGGTTGTCAGCCGGTCTTTTGTTTTATTTTGACACCTCCACAAACCTGATTGCCGGATACCTGGCTATAAACAACTTGCGCTTGATTATAAACTCTTTGGTGCGAAAACCCTTCACATCCTCACAAACCTGCATCCCATTGTGATCGAAATACTGAAAGTCGCCTGAATAGGTTATCGCCCTGATTTTCTCACCGTTTACGGTCATTGCCTCTTGAAGGATATATTTCGGATGGACAACCAGCCCGCTTATTTCGCCCGCCTGTTCGAGTAGGCGTAGTTCCTGATACCTTCCGGCTTCTGCTAGACTGTCAAATCTAAACCCGTCGAATTCGACGGGTTTATTTTGGTATTTGGTCATACCACACCTCCGGCGATATATCCATCCAACCCCAATCTTGCCAATAGTCCCAATAGCCATTGAAACTATATATTTGCTCCCATACAGCCCATTCTAACCATCGGGTCACGTCATCAATTCTCTTCGGGAAAAAGAGAAACTTGGTAATAATCCTTTTTGCACCCTTTTCTGGTTTTCCTAAATGGTATATTTTCATCCAACCGCCTCTATTCTCTCATTCCCATACACGCCCCTTACAACACACGGACGCCCGCCCGGAATGTACACAACCACGCCCGGCGTGATCACGCCCCTGTGTATGCACGCTTGAAATTCCGCCCAGTCAATCTTCATGCCGACCGGATAATCGGCATAGTCCTGCATAATCAGATCGTCTATGATGTTCTCGTGCGGGGCATAACCTATACTCTCTCCTTCTGGCTGGCCATATATTTCGCGTAATGCTCCACTCGCGGGTCTGTGCAATCCGGGCAGTCCGCGCGATGGTCTAGCAACTCCCCGTAAATCTGAGACTGAATAGCGGGGTTAATCTCGGCTTCCATGCGGGCATGAATGTCCCATGCCTGCTCGCACATTTTGAAAGTGTGTTCAGTCTGTTTCATATTGGCAACCTCATTTGTTGCTGGGCTTGCTCTATTCGTTTCTTGGCTATCTCGAAATAACCTTTATCTATTTCACAACCGATGAAGTTACGTCCGGTTTGTACGCAGGCTACGCCGGTCGTGCCAGAACCCATGAAGGGGTCGAAGATAGTTGAGCATTCTAGTGTGTAGTTTTCAATAATCCATTTCATAAGCGACAAAGGTTTCTGGGTAGGATGAAAACGATCTTCTTGTTTCTGCTTAATCATTCCATTCCAAAGATAAGAAAACTTTCTTACTGCTTTTTTATGAGAAGTCCACGCTAATTCACAATCTGCAAAGTCACCTGTATTTAATTTGTCCCAAACAATCCAGCTTGACGATGGTGGTAATACAAAATAATTACCACCAAAAAAAACTTGGTTTATTGATATTCTTCTGCAGTTATCTATTTGTTCTTGTGTTGCTGGTTTTTCATCCCATGAATAATTTCCATAATCCTTTGGCGACGCGAGGGAAACTCGCGTCGCATTCTTTTTTCCGCTCTCTCCTATTCCATACGGCGGGTCAGTAATGACGGCATCCACGCTCTTATCCGGCATTGACTTCATAAATTCCAGGCAGTCGCCTAAATGCAGGGTTACGCTCATCCGAACCCCTTCTTACGCATTTTATCCAGCATACAACCGACAGGATCCAACCCTTGCGCTATGCAGTAGGCAATAAGCATCATTTGCACGTCCCCAATTTCATCCGGTATCAATCGTTCACGGTCGTTATTGCGAACCCATGCCGATTGATAATTAACATGCGCGTCCGATAATTCCCCTATTTCGGATACCAGGAATAGTAATGCTTGCGTAGCATCAGGCACTACCAGCCCCCTAAACTGGTAGTATGCCTGTACCTTCTCCGCAAGCGTGCTTGTGATGTAATCCGCGCGGGTTTCGGTCATTTTTCAATCACCAACAGGCGGGTATTTACACCTGTACCACTTTCTTTGAATGATCCATCTGGCAATCTTTCGTTATAGGCTTTGACTTCATCCAGCCATTCACGGAATGAAATAGATTTTTTATCAGTGCGAAAGAAGGCTGATTCAGCCATGACCGATACCATTTTCCCGCCTTCAGCAAGAAGGTCGTAAGCGTGCCGGACATGATCAACATCCTGCAATTCCTCAAATGGTGGGTTCATGTAAATGCGGTCAAATTCTCCACCTGGATAAATAACAAAATCAAGAAAATCAAAATCAAGCGCAAGCACTCCTAATTTATCTAACTCTTTAACTCTACTTTTGTTTTTTTCAATTGCGGTAATTTCAAAATTCATAACGTCTTTATCAAGAAGAACATTGATAATCGCACCCAATCCAGCAGAAGGTTCTAAATATCGTGCTAACGGTTTGTCTGATAATGGGACGAGTTTAATCATCCGTTCTACAACGACGCGGGGTGTTTCAAAAAAACCGTCCCGCTCGACTTTAAGCACGCCTTCTACAATCAATCCATCTATTTGTGGACGTGGGTCAGTTTTGAATACAATCCCGCCTGCTTTCCTATTCCACTTTCCCCCCAGCGCATCAAAGGCTTTATTGCATCGTGTGTATAAATTACGCTCCAATTGCCCGCCAGTAATAATGCCAAGCGTCCCGCTTTCCTGCCATTCCATTGCTCGAAAAACATCCAAAACATCATCGTCAAATAACAATGTTTTTGTCAGCATTAGAACGGCAACCCTTCCTCTGGCTGGCCTTCACCCTTGCTAGATAAAAACCGCACCGTTGACGCGCTGACTTCAAAAGACGCACCGCTTGAACCGTCCTGCTTATTGTAAATACGCGGTGATCCGTTTTCGTGAATGAGCCTGCCTTCAATAAGCACCTTCGCGCCCTTGCGTAAGTCCTTGCATGTTTCAGCGGCTTTATCCCATACCGAAACATTGAACCAGATGGTTTTCTTGTTATCGCCGAAGCCGTCTGATACACCAACGCTAAACGATGTAACCGCCTTGCCTGCTGGCGTGTACCGCATGGTTGCATCCTTACCTAAACTGCCCGATAAAATGATTGTGTGGAACATTGATTTTCTGTCCTTTCAGAATGTTTTTACTTATTGGGTATCTTATGATACCTATTTTCGCTAAAAACGCGCCACAAGCCTTCCCAGAGCCTCTAACGGGCATATATGCGCATATTGTAGCATCACTTGTCACGCTTATTGATGAACGGGTAGACTTTGAAGACCAGTTCCAATTTGTAGGCATCGCCTAGCATAGGGCGATACCGTTTGTTTTGAAAGTGGTTATGCAATCGGTTGATATACACATCAACGGACGCTTTTTCTAGGAATGAGAGACCGTTATACCAGTCCATTGCCTGCGCGTTTTCCGCGTTCACATTACGAATATCGGTCATTCAGCCCTCCCTTTCAACAAGTCTATTATTGAACGGAGTATCAATACGACCCCGCCGGTTACGATCAAAAACTGTGCTGTATTCGCGTCAATTGTCATTTTTCCCTATGCCTTATTTACAAATGCCGGAATTCCAGGTCTCTTCAACAGTTGAACGCCGCCTTTTGGCATTTCACCATCGCGGTATTTTGACCATCGCAAATTGACCTGATTATCTATTTCGCGGTCTTTCTGCATTACGATGATCTGGTCAGCGTCATAAATAACCCGCACACTTCCGGCTAAATCTGCCTGGCTCCCGTTGTTTTCCCTTACTCCCTGCTTATTCATGCTGTGGATCACCAAACCGGCAAGGCGTAGATCTTTACAAATTCCGTGAAGTTCTGACGATAACCAGGCTGTCCGTTCTATATCGTCTTTGCCCTTTGTGTCTTTCAATAGCGATAGGTAATCAAGTACAAACCATTGAATATTCTTATCCTCCCGAAGTCTTGCTAAATCCGCCCGCAATGTGGCGGTTGTCAGTCTTGTATCCTCGCTCATATAAAGCGGGATTTTTTCCAGTTTTTCGATTGCACCGACAAAAGGCTCCCAGTTCTGCATAGTGCCTCTGTCCATTTCACGGGTAGGTGTTCCAGTAAGCCATGAAATAGTTCTTTTCGCAACCGCTGCCCCGCTCATTTCAAGTTCATATACAACGCCTGGGTAATCTTTCATTGCCATATTGACTGCCATTTGAAAAGCAAGTAATGATTTGCCAAGTCCTGGTTCGGCGGTAATAATTGTTTCTTCCCCAGGATGAAACCCGTCTGTTATTCTGTCAAAGTCAATAAAGCCTGATGGAATGCCGGATACACCATTCGCTGGAATAGGATGTTCATGCCTTTCTGAAACAACATCGAATACCTTTGAAACATATTCGCTAATATGGACCGCCCCGTTTTTGATATTGGCTTTATTTGCTATCCGGCTGATCGTCTCGCTAATCATCATATCAATGTCAGCGTTCTTATCGAAAGCCAGCCTCGCGCCTTCCTGGAAGATGTTTATCAGCGACCGGCGGCGGGAATTGTTTTGAACAATATCCGCGTAGCCTTCAACATTGAAACTGGAAGGGCAAGCGTTCACTAATTCCATCAGGTAAGGCGACCCGCCTATTTCTGATAATTTGTTAGTTGCGTCCAGGTATTCGGTAATGGTTAAAAAGTCAATACTTTTCTTCTCGCGATACAGTGATAAAAGAGCGGTATATATCTGTTTATGGCGGGAAATGTAGAAGTCATCCGGCGAAAGTGATAATAGTTTTATACAGTTTGGATCAACAAGGATTGACCCGATAACGGCTTCTTCTGCCTTGACGCTGTGGGGTGTGGTAATGACTTCTTCTTCAAACATTAGCGACCTCTGGAATATCAACCAATACCTGCGTTCCGTCCTCTAAAAATTCGTAGTGTTTTTTAGGCTGGGCTGTTGGCTTTCCATTAAAACGCCCTTTGTTCTTCCAGTTTTCCAGAATAACCTTAATGTATTTCAAATTTCTGGCATTGTGATCTACCGCTTCTTTAAACGCTTCTGGAAACCATTCGTTTGGATATGTTTTCTCCCAATCCTGTAATGTGTCTGCAATCATCGGAGTAATCATTCCAATCTCTTTTTCGTAAAGCGAGAAAAGCGGCGGCGTATCTGATCTGATCTGTTCTATATCTATATCTGTATCTGTATCTGTTCTGATCTGTGTAACATATCGTTTCAAACTCGTTACAGAATCGTTACAATAGTATTCGCCACGATGTGATTTTTCCCGTGACGCTTTTGTACGATCTGCGCCGCTTATTTTTCCCTGCCGTTTCTTGAATTGTTGAATAATCCAACCATTGTCAGTTTTGACGGCAATACCAATTTTCTCTATTTCAATAAGTGCTTTTTCGATAATCTCTTGATCGCACCGCATCATCCACGCGATTTGTTTAGCATCGGGGATTTCACCATCTTTATTCATACGCCCAGCGACAAGAAATAACTCGATTACTTTACGCCAGACATTATCTGGAAGGGTTGCCATTTTTGGATCATCTAATATCTCGTGATAAAGTTTTATCCAATAATCAGCCATAACTTACTCCCAATAATCTAAAACCTTTTTTATGATTGCATTTTCTGCATGATAATTTCAGATTATCTATATCATTTGAACCCCCATAACCTTTCGGAATTACATGATCTATTTCAAATGATATTAGGCGTAGGTCATTAGAATTATCTATAACTAAAATATTCTCCGGATTTTCAACAACGGATATTCTTCCGTAACGTTTTGTACGAATGCCTTTTTTTCCACAATATTGGCAGGTATTATTATCTCTTTTATAAACTTGTGTTCTTATTTGTACCGATATTCCTTTAGTCATTTGATACTCCTTAAAGCCAACCAGCCGCCCCACGCGCCAAAAGTCCTGTCACAGATTTTCGGAGTACGTGAGACGGCTGGGTAGCCGAATAATATTTGATTGTTCGTGTGGCTTTGCAAATTAAAGCAAAACTCCGAAATCTGTGACAACTTGAATATACCACACCATCCCCGCACTTGTCAAGGATCACAATAAACTCCCCTGCACCGCCTGTGTGAACGAGTATTCCGGCTTTGTAAACCAGGTATATCCCGCCTTGCGCATATTCTTGACGGTCATATTCAACTTACTGACCCGGCTATCCATCTCCGCGATAAACTAGTCAAGTTCAGCCTGATTAGCAGGCATATACCTGCCGGCTGAACCGGAGTTTGAGCAGACCGGAATACCGTATTGTGTTCGGAGCGTCTCGATTACCTCACGGACTTGCCGTTTATGTGTTTC
>Ga0172367_10002947_pt1 | contig 22724 bp, 18 predicted proteins | sample Lak10m_FD_114542 | JGI IMG/M metagenome (GOLD analysis project Ga0172367, IMG submission 114542) | Freshwater microbial communities from Kabuno Bay, South-Kivu, Congo - kab_022012_10m | ecosystem: Environmental > Aquatic > Freshwater > Lake | place: Democratic Republic of the Congo: South-Kivu... | reverse complement strand
TTCCAGCTTACTTCATTCGCTCAGAAAAAGATATCGACGAAAATGGAAAATTGCACAGTTTCGATATTCATAAACAACAAACGCATCTGCAAAATCCCTTCGAGAACAAAACCCCACCTTTCAAAATAATTGTAACATCAGGAGCCTCATGTCCGGATGCGGTAGTAGATCGTGTACTTCGAAAAATCATTGATTTACAAGGTGACACTTCAACCATTGAAACCACGATTGAAAAATTCGTCAATCAATCATTTCAATAAAAGCAACAAGTGTTTCGGAATCCAATCGCAATCATTACTTTAGTCATGTAAAGTGTCTATCGTGGAACGCTTCATTAATATCCTCATCATCGACAATGACCCCAAGAATCAAAAGGGTTTAAAAGCAATTCTTGCAGGCGGAGGCAACAATATACTCTTCGCAGACCATATCGACCAGGCTATTCCCATTATTCAGAAAAAGGAGGTTGGAATTCTCCTTATTAACATAGATGACCCGCATTTCGGGGGGCTTGAACTTCTTCATACCCTTAAAGAAATGAGCACCCAAAGAGCGATGTACAAGATCGTTCTAACACAAAACAAAGCGTCAGCGGTAAAACTTGTCAAAGGTCTGAACGAAGGTGCAGTTGATTACATTACGATCCCCTTCAATCCCAATTTGATAAAAGCTAAAATCGAAGTATTCAAAACACTCTATTATAAAGATCAGCGAATCAATCAGTTGTTGAGTAATATTTTTCCGCAGAATGTACTCGAAGATCTGAATCTGAATAATAAATTTTCGCCAAAAAGAGTAGAAAATGGTATTGTGCTTTTTACAGATTTTATGGAGTTTTCGGCCAAAGCGCGTGACATGAAACCAATTGCTCTGCTAAAGCGATTAGATTATTATTTCACTCAATTTGATGAGATCATTCGTCGATATAAACTGGAAAAAGTTAAAACCATTGGTGATTCCTACATGGCATTAGCTGGTGTGACAGAATCCCTACCTCACCCGGCCATTAGAGCTTGTCTTGCCGCATTAGAAATGCGGGATTTCATGCTCAATGAAGAACAAATTTCAAAAGCGCTTGGAAGAGATTTCTGGCAGATGCGTATTGGCATGCACATGGGACCGTTGGTCGCGGGTATCATAGGAACCACAAAAATGTCATTCGATGTATTGGGAGATACCGTAAATATTGCTTCAAGGGCTGAACAATCCGCCGATCCAGGACACATTACAATAACAGAGCCTATAGTCCGCGAAATTGCCGATTTTGCAGAAGTCACGCCAAGAGGACATATCGATATTCACAAACGCGGTGGAAGTATTGAGATGCATTACCTGAACTTTCTTAAAATGGAACATTGCATGTATGGGGAAGGAAAAATCGCCTCTGTTGATCTAAGAACGATGTGCGGACTATCAACGGTTGATTTTGAGCACATGCGTAGAGATATCATCAATAACCTTAAAGCCTTGCTACCGGAAGAAGTGGTGTATCATGATGTCAATCATACACTCAATGTAGAAAAAGCTGCTGTGCGTTTTGCGAGACTCGAGGGAGTGGATGAGGAATCCGTAATATTATTGCAGACTGCGGCGCTCTATCATGATGCAGGATTCATACTTCGTTCACACCACAACGAAGAATTCGCTGTGAAAATGGCGGGTGATAAACTACCAAGATTCGGCTATACTGAAACGCAGATAAAACTGATCCAGGAGATCATCATGGCTACGGCAACGGAAAAAAAACCAAAGAATTTACTTGAGAAGATCATGTGCGATGCTGATCACGATTATCTCGGTCGACCTGACTACTTCGCCATCGCACAACGATTGAGAAAGGAACTTTCTCATTTTGGTTTGGAAATGACAGATGTCGAATGGATTGAATTACAATTGAATTACATGGTGGGAAAACACCGTTACTTTACAGATACAGCCAAAAACATCCGTTTACAAGGAAAAAAAGCGCGAATAACGGAGTTAAAAGAACAATTGAACAACTTGAAAACAGAACAATGAAAATCTACACAAAAAAAGGGGATACAGGTACAACAGGATTAATAGGCGGTACAAGAGTTTTAAAAAGCTCACTTCGCATAGAATCCTATGGGACTGTTGATGAACTCAATTCATACATTGGTGTGGTTCGAGACCATATATCCAATCAAACCTACACAGACCAACTCATTGAAGTTCAGGACCGACTATTTACCATAGGTTCCAGCCTCGCCTCCGACCCTGAAAAATCAAACATGAAAATTCCTGATCTGCTCGAAACAGATATCCAGTTACTGGAATCCTGGATGGATCAGATGGACGAAGAATTACCGGAAATGCGCTTTTTTGTCTTACCTGGTGGACATCCGGCCGTTTCTTTTTGTCATGTTGCCCGTTGCGTAAGTCGAAGAGCCGAACGCGTGATCGTTGATCTATCTCAACACGAATTTGTTGCACCATTGATAGGATCCTACATGAATCGTTTGAGTGATTATCTCTTTGTATTGAGTCGAAAAATCGCTCTTGACATGCAAGCATCCGAGCAGCCGTGGAAACCGAGAATGTAATCTGATAACTTCTGTTGAAAACTCAAGATGAAGAATTTTATTTGAGATTTGGAAAATTTCAAATAAAGGTTACTTTTGCGCAAAATTAACCCACAAAATCAGAGGAAAATGTACTGGACATTAGAACTGGCATCCTATTTAGAAGATGCACCATGGCCCGCAGCAAAGGATGAGTTGATTGATTTCGCCATCAGAACAGGAGCACCTCTAGAAGTTGTCGAAAACCTTCAGGACCTGGAGGATGAAGGCGATATATACGAAAGTATTGAAGAGATCTGGCCGGATTATCCGTCACGTGAAGATTTTCTTTTCAACGAAGACGAATATTAAAAAATGAAAAGGATCCGAAAGGGTCCTTTTTCCGTTTCAATGAATTTCCTTGGCCATCTTTATTTTTCCAACAACGACCACGAGTTGATGTACGCAAACCTCTTTGGCGATAGCGTAAAAGGAAAAAAATACCTTGACTATCCGGAGGAAATTCAAAAAGGAATTTTGCTGCATCGAAAGATCGATGACTTTATTGATCACCACAGCGCCGTGATCGAACTTAAGAGGGAACTGTATGATGAACTGCCAAAAATAAGTTCAGTAGCCATAGATCTTTTCTTCGACCACTTGTTAGCCCAAAAATGGAACGAATATCACAGTACGCCTTATGCGCTTTTTCTCGAAGAATTTTACACGTATGAGCCCAAAAACTGGAATGACTACCCTGTCACTTTCAGAGCTTTTATGGAGATCATGCGCGAACGAAAATGGCTCAATTACTACCCATTCGAAGAAGGGCTTGTAAAATCATGTCAAGGTGTTTCATCACGTATTTCCTTTCCAAATAACTTGTTCAAAGCTCCTGATTCTTTTGGAAAGCATCAGAAATTGATCTCCGAAACATTCCAAATCTACATGCGCGATGCTGCCGTGTATCTGAGCAACTATTACTGACAAAGGCATTTTTTCGTATTTTGCGGTTCATTTTAACAGAATGACCAAACGTTTGAAATACGTATTGCGCATCCTTACTGCTACTGTGGTCTTGCAACTCCTTTCGAATTGCTCGGCTTCAAATGGTGAAATAGCCTCCTTCGAAGGTAATGCCGTTCGGATTGACCTTCCGGAAATCCTGCAAAAAGGAAAACTAACCATTTTGGCTGAAAACAGTTCAACTTCGTTCTTCATTTACCGAGGAAAACGCATGGGTTTTGAGTACGAATTGCTCAAGGAATTTTGCAGTGAACTAGGGGTAGAACTGGAAGTTAAAATCATAAGTAACCTTGACGATCTTAACAAAATGCTCAACGATGGTGAAGGAGATCTGATTGCTTGCAATTACACCGTGACCAAGGAACGTAAAAGACTCATTGATTTTTCAGTTCCTTTCCTTAAAACTCCTCAAGTACTGATTCAACGCAAGCCAAACGGATGGAAGAAAACAAAGACCTCACTTTGGAGTAAATACGTGATTCGCGACCCCAACGATTTGGCATACAAAACTGTCCATGTCTGGAAAAACTCAAGTTATGATCAGCGACTTGCTCACCTTCAGGAAGAAATTGGGGACACGATTTATGTGACCGGGGAGGAAGGTCAGGTTAGTTCTGAAGAACTGATCGAAATGGTTGCTGAAGGATTAATTGATTACACTGTTACCGAAGAAAATATTGCAAAAGTCAATCAGCAGTTCTTTGACAATCTTGATATCGCGACACCAATTTCGGTCCGTCAAAAAATTGCTTTTGGACTCCGCAAAACAAGTCCTTTGCTGAAAACACGCATAGATCGATGGCTCAAGCAGTTCATGTCTAAAAACATTTACCGTTATCTCAATTCGAAATACTTTGAGCTTCAGGATCTGCCCGTAAAAACTCAAGAGTTCGTTGTCAGTATTCGAAATGGACGTTTATCTAACTATGATGCGGCATTTAAACGTGCTGCTTCTAAATACAATTGGGACTGGATGCTTCTGGCTTCCGTCTCATACAAAGAGTCGCGATTTAATCCAAATGCACAAGGTTTCGGTGGCGCTTATGGCATGATGCAGTTCATGCCAAGTATTGGACCGATCTATGGTGTCCATCCGAATTCCAGTCCGGAGCAACAGATCTACGGTGGTATGTTAAAACTTGCTACAGATTTTAAATCCTGGAAATCTATTCCCGACCGCATGCAACGTGAGAAATTCACCATCGCCACATACAACGCCGGTCGGAGTCATGTGGAAGATGCACAACGCCTCGCTCAAAAATATGGTATGGATCCACTTCGTTGGGATGACAATGTGGAGGTCATGATGCTCAACCTATCCAAATCCAAATATTATCGGGATCCGGTTGTAAAAAATGGGGCACTACGCGGGACTCGCACTTACAACTACGTCCGTGCGATCTACAAACGCTATCTGGAATGGCGCTCCGTTTACAAGTAAGCACTATTTTTACAAGAAAAAGATTAGACGACTTGTTGTCATAGAAGGTCCTACTGCTTCAGGAAAAACTGCGCTTTCCATAGCTGTTGCAAAAGCATTCAACACGGTTATTCTTTCGGCTGATTCCAGACAATTCTATCGTGAAATGTCGATAGGAACAGCAAAACCAACCTCCGAAGAAATGAGCGGTGTAAAACACTATTTCATCGATTCTCATTCAATCACTATAGAGATGACTGCGGCCACCTTTGCCAACGAAGCCAACGAAATACTCGATAAAGAATTTCAACAGCATGAAATCGTTGTTCTCACCGGTGGATCAGGCATGTATGTTGATGCCCTTTGTAAAGGCTTAGACAATGTACCCGTGTCCGGTTCAGACAGAGAAAAATTGAATGAAGAATTTCAGATAGCTGGTCTGGAACCACTTTTAAAAGAACTTGAATCCACCGATCCAATCCATTTTTCCCAGATCGATAAATCCAATCCGGTTCGTGTGATCAGGGCTCTGGAAGTTGTTCGTTCAACGGGCAAACCTTATTCTGACTTTCTAACTAAAAATCAAACGACAAGAACATTCGATGTTACACGGTTCAGAATAGAACATCCAAGAGAACAATTGTATTCACGGATCGATCAGCGTGTAGACATCATGATGGAAATGGGATTATTGGAAGAGGTTCGTACACTTCTTCCTTATCGCCATCTTACAGCATTACGCACCGTCGGTTACCGTGAACTGTTCGATCATCTCGAAGGAAAAACAGATCTTCAAACGGCCGTTGACCTTATCAAACAACATACACGTAACTATGCCAAACGTCAACTTACCTGGTTGCGTAAAAATGAAGATTCGGTATTGATTGAATTTAGCTCAACAGATGAAATGTTGAATTCCATCCAATACTATCTGAATGATCAACTAAACAAGTAGAATCGACTTTGGAACGATTCTTGAAAAATCCGCCCGCAAATAGTTTCCTATGAAGATCATTTTTGACAAGGTCATGCCTCAGCCACTTAGTTCGATCGAACACGGTGCAAATAGCATCTGGGGAAATCAGGCAGAATTTAACAAAGGTGAAAAGATCCTGCTCAACGCCTCCAGTGGAAAAGGAAAATCAACGTTTACATTTAGTGCTTCCGGTTTGCGAAACGATTATAGCGGGACCATTTCTTACAATGGGACAGATATTCGTTCCTTCGATTCTGATCGTTGGACGGAACTCCGTCAAAAACATCTCTCCGTTGTTTTTCAAGATCTGCAATTATTTCCGGAACTCACAGTAGCTGAAAATCTTACTATTAAAAATGATCTTACCGGAACTTTCAGTGAAAACCAGTTGAAAGAAATGTTGCAGCATCTGGACATTGAAAGTAAATGGGACCAAAAGTGCCGGTTTCTTTCCATGGGTCAACAACAACGTGTAGCAATCATCCGGGCACTTTGTCAACCTTTCGATATGCTGATCATGGATGAACCTTTTTCGCACCTCGACACTGTCAATGCACGAAAATGTCTGGAACTCATCGATCATCGTTGTGATCAGCTGGAAGCTGGTTTTGTATTAACAACATTAGGCGATGATCACGGCTTCAACTATTCCAAAACACTATACCTCTAAGTCATGTTGAACAAATTACTTTTCCGCAATCAGGATAAAAAGCAGCTGTTCATTGCCATGACAGGTGCATTTCTTGGGATGACCTTTTTGATCACGTCCATACATTACCTCATTAAAGTGAATGAATTTGGTAAGGGCGCGGATATCCTTGGTCCGAATACGATAATTGTTCAGAAAAAAGTGACGAATTCCAGCACGTTGAACCTTACGAAAACGGATTTCAGCAATCGTGAAATCGAAAAGATTCGTCAGGAACCCTTCATTGAGGACGCACAACCGGTGATCAGCAACAATTTCGATGTGTCTTTTGAAACTGCTGACCCCATGGTCCCAAGATTCAGAACAGATGTCTTTATTCAAACCGTTGACCCCAAATTCCTCGATGTAAAATCAACAAAATGGCATTGGAAAGAAGGTGACAAATTTGTTCCGATCATCATGCCTCGAGAATTTCTTGTGATGCTAAACACCTTTATGTCGGCAAGCGGCATACCGCAGATCTCTGATGACCTCGCGAAGGATATCACGTTCAAATTTACGTTGAAAGACGACCAGAAAAAAGAATGGGTAGAAGCGAGAATCATTGGGTTCACGAATGAGGTTTCATCGATTCTTGTTCCTCAAAGTTTTATGGAATACGGAAATGGAAAATATACTTCTATTGAAGAGTCAAAGGTTACCCAACTTATGATATCCGGTAAAGAAAGTGAATTCGGAAAAGTTGAAGAATTACTGAAGACACGAGGACTGGAGTCTAAAAATTCCCAGATGCTCATCGGTAGATTGAAAAGTGTTGTCGGCACCTTATTCATTGTTGTTCTTGGAATATCTGTGATCGCCGTATTCGTTTCCGGGTTGGTTTTGATCCAGTATATGCAATTGCTTATGTCGCGAAATGTTTATGAAGTACGCACGCTTTTGCGAATCGGATATCATCCCAGAAAAGTTATACGAAGTTTCTTCATTTATTTTCTAAAAGTCTTCGGATGGATCTGCGGCATTGCAACCATCACGTTCGTTGCGCTGAAGTTTTTTCTGGATGACCTTTTTGAAACAGGAGGACTTTATATCGGCAAAGAAATATCGTTCATTGCATTAAGCTCATTGTTGATCACCTTTACAATATTCGGGATCTCAAGTTATTTCACCGCAAAAAAAGGCATCTTCAAAGAATTCTAAAAGGTTAATGAAGTGTTAAATAAGCGACTCTTTATACATTTGCAACGTCTTTGAAATAATTTTAATTTTCACAAGTTCACAAAAACCATGAGATCAGTCATTATCACCTGTTGTTTGCTTTTTACAAGCTTATCTTTCGGACAAAAATTGCGTTTTAAAATTGGAAACCAAAAGGACACAACTGTTCATTTGATCAAGTATTTCGGAAAAGGTCTGTATTATGCCGATACCGCAGAATTAAAGGGAGGTTTTGTTGAATTTGACGGAACCAAACAAGCAGCCGGTATACTTGGTGTTTTACTTCCCGGACAGAAATACTTTGAATTCATCTACAACAAAGAAGATGTCTATCTTGAAACTATTTCGCCCGACTTTGTTGACAATATGAAGGTAAAAAAGTCCGAGGAAAACAAAGTGTTTATCGAGTATATCAAATTCATCGGACCAAAGAAAACGGAGTCTGGAAAATTGACAGAACAGCGATCCAAACTTAAATCAGACGATCCGAAGTATAAAGAACTAACCGACAAGATTGATGCGCTCAACAAGGAAGTCATCACCTACCAGGAAAACCTGATCAAAAGTAACCCGGGTAAGCTTGTTTCTAAAATTGTCAAAATGTCCATGGATATTGATATCCCCGAGGCACCAAAAGATGAGAAAGGAAATATTACTGACTCCAATTTCCGATTCAATTATTTCAGAAGCCATTTCTGGGACAATGTGGATCTTACTGATGATCGTTTGGTCAATACGCCAATTTTTCACTCCAAACTGGAATACTATTTTGGAAAAAATATGATGGCACAACACTGGGATACTGTGCTCTATCACGCCAACAAATTCTGTGATGCACTAAATCCCAAATCAAAAACATTCGAATACTGCGTTTCCTGGATCACATCTTCATACGGAAAAAGCAATATCATGGGAATGGACAAGGTCTACATCATGATGGCTGACAAATACTATTGCAGTAAAAATTCAGAAGGTAAATCGCCGGCATTCTGGATGAAGCAGGATAAACTTGATGAACTTTGTGAGAAGATTCCTGTTCAGAAAAACCTTGTTTTGGGCGTACGTCCTCCGAATGTGATCTTGCGTGACACTACAGACAGCAAATGGCAGGATTTCTATAGTTTAAAATCTGACTATACGATCCTTTATTTCTGGGATCCGGAGTGTGGTCATTGTAAGAAAACAACACCGAAACTGGAAACGCTTTACAAAGAAAAACTGAAGGCGAGAAATGTGGAAATATTTGCGGTAGGCAAAGCAGTTGGTGAAGATTTCGGAAAGTGGAAGAAATTCATCAAAGACAATAGCCTAACATTCATCAATGTTGCAGTAACTGAACCACTTTTTAAAGCTGCGATGGAAGATGCGCGACAGTTTGTCCCGAGGTATACAACACTGGAATCCCTGAATTACCAGACAACCTACGACATTTTCTCCACTCCGCGTGTGTTTGTCTTGGATAAGGACAAGAAGATCATAGCAAAAAGTCTTTCGATCTCGCAACTTGAAGAAATGCTCGACAGGCTGCAAGGTAAACAAGAACTTCCTAAAATCTTCCCTCCTGATCCTGAGGAAGATGAGCAGATGAAATAAGCAAAAGACGGCAATCGCCGTCTTTTTTTTACGTCTTTTAATTTCGTGGGATGTTCTTGCTTAAATTTGCATAAAACTTAACCGTATGAAAAGAATTTTACTATCAATTTTTCTTCTGCCTCTTGCCCTTTCAGCTCAGGTTCAGATGAATGGACCAGGGTCGTGCACACAAGATTTCAATACCCTTGCAAGTTCAGGCCCTGTTAATCCTTGGGTGAACAATAGCACCATCCCGAATTGGTTCTCACAGCGTACATCAACAGGTACGAACTATAACACAGGAACAGGAACGCTCGCTACTGGTGATATGTACAGTTTTGGTTCTACAAGTTCTCCCGATCGTGCATTGGGTTGTATTGGTTCCAATAACGCTGCAACCGGTGGTAGCTTTGCACATGGAATTCTACTTCAAAACACTGGTACATCAACGATTTCCAATTTCAACCTTACCTATGCGTTGGAGCAATGGCGCAATGGTGGTTCGAATACGGCACAATCTGTTACCGTTTGGTTTCAGGTCAGCTCCTCTGCAATTTCGTCTTTGACACCTTCTGTAACTACAGGTTGGACTTCAGTATCTGCATTGACTGGAAGCAGTCCGATTTCTTCGATTACAGCCGGAGCGTTAGACGGAAATGCAGTAGCTAACAGAGCTGTTGTAAGTGGTGGCGTGCCTGCATCTGTTCCACCAGGTTCGTACATCATGATCAAATGGGAAGATCCTGACCATGCTGGAAATGATGATGGTTTCGGATTGGATGATGTCTCGCTTACATGGGCTTCCTGTAATGCAAGTTATGGAACAGACGTCCAGACTGTTTGTGATTCTTTAACCTGGATCGATGGAAACGTCTATTATTCCACCGTTAGTGGAATTACGCACAATCTTGTAAACGCTGCAGGTTGTGATTCCATTGTAACATTAGATCTTACTGTGAATTATACTCAAGGTCAATTTGTATTGGAGCAGGCTTGTGCGTTTCCATATACCTCTGTTAATACAGGTCAGACTTACGATACTGCAGGTGTATACGTAACAAACGGATTAACTCCCCAAGGATGTCCAATTAAGGATTCTGTAATCATTGAATTTGTTCCTCACCAATTCGACACCTACATTAATACGAGTGCCGATAATCTTACTCTTTTGTCCGCAGACACCAACTTAATGTTCGGCTATCAGTGGTATGATTGTACAACGGGACAGAATATTCCAGGTGCTACTTTCTATGCATATGATCCTACGGCAAATGGGTCTTACGCATTGATAGGTCAATGGCCAAACAATTGCGTTGACACCTCAGATTGCTTCACAGTAATGGGAGTTGGATTGAATGAATTAATCAACAACGAATTCGTTATTTATCCAAACCCTTCACATGGAGCTTTCGAATTGATGTTGCCATCTGTTTCCGTTCCAACAATTATCGAACTCTTCAATTTGAACGGACAAAAAGTCTATTCGAAGGAATTGGTTGGAACAAGCCATATCGTTGAACTTCCCCATATTTCGAAAGGAACGTATCTTGTTAAGGCACGAACTGATGAAGAAAGCTATACCAAAAGAATAGTAATTGAATAAGCTAACAAAGAATCATATGAAAGGCTGTCCTCTGGATAGCCTTTTTTGTTTCTATTATACTTACTTTTATTAACCAAATCAAATTGTATGAGAGTTACGTTTTTCATCATCTTATGCCTATCAACGTGTAGTGCGTTTTCACAAACCTACTGGCAACAAGAGGTGAACTATACCATCAATGTCACCTTAAACGACAAGGAAAATACCTTAAGTGCTTTTGAATCATTTGAGTACATCAACCATTCCCCGGATCAACTTGACAAACTTTATATTCACTTGTGGCCTAATGCGTATCGAAATGGCAATACGGCACTCGCCAAACAACAGTACAAGGATGGTAAAACGACATTGAAATACGGTAAGGAAGAAGATAAAGGAGCGATTGATTCGCTTGATTTCAAAGTGAATGGCGGAAAAGTAAACTGGGAATACGACCCTAAAAATATAGACATCTGCATCCTTCATTTAGCCACACCATTAAAACCGGGAGAACGATTGACGGTGACTACCCCTTTTAAGGTAAAAATCCCTTCCGGAGAAATTTCGCGCTTGGGACATATCGGTCAATCGTACCAAATCACCCAGTGGTACCCAAAACCAGCTGTCTATGATAAAAATGGATGGAATCCAATCCCGTATTTAAACCAAGGTGAATTCTATTCCGAATATGGCTCTTTCGATGTATCCATCACTTTGCCAAAAAATTACATCGTCGGGGCTACTGGCGACCTTCAAACGCAAAGTGAAATTGATTTTCTTAATGCGAAAGCTTCGGAAACGCAAAAGCAGATTAAAGAGCTCGCATTTGCCTCAACCACTGGAAAAGGAACCTCACCATTCCCGGAATCGTCGAATGAATTGAAAACCATACGTTACAAACAGAGTAAAGTCCATGATTTTGCCTGGTTTGCTGACAAACGATTCGCGGTACTCAAAGGAGAAGTTGAACTCCCTCAGAGCGGAAGACTCGTTACAAGCTGGGCGATGTTCGTTCCAAGCAGCGCAGACACCTGGGAAAGCGCTATCGAATACATCAATGACGGAACCTATTATTATTCTAAATGGAATGGTGATTATCCTTACAATCAGGTGACTGCCATTGATGGTACCATCTCGGCCGGTGGTGGAATGGAATATCCGAATGTTACTGTCATCGGAGGGACAAGCAGTAAAGAAGAACTTGAAGTGGTCATCGTACACGAAGTTGGACACAACTGGTTTTACGGGATACTCGGTTCCAACGAACGTGTGCACGGCTGGATGGATGAAGGGATGAATACACTGAATGAAGTGCGCTATATTCAGACAAAATATCCCGACAACACCCGTATGTCCGACATGGTATTAGGTGGTAGATTTCACTTCAACGATCTCGACCATCACGACATGGGTGACATCTCATACCGACTTATTTCTGCCATAGGTGAAGATCAACCCATAGAAACCCATTCCGCAGCTTTTACTTCTGCAAATTATGGCATCATCATGTATCAAAAAACGGGATTGGTATTCTATTATCTCAAAGACTATCTGGGAGAGGAGCTCTTCGATAAATGCATGCACGCTTACTTTGAAGAATGGAAATTCAAACATCCGCAACCAGAAGATATGCGACAAACACTTGAGCGCGTATCCGGAAAAAACCTCGACTGGTTGTTTCACGACCTGATCCAGACAACGAATCATGTGGATTACAAACTAGCTAAAGTTCGCACGAATGATAGCGGAACCGATGTGACGGTAAAAAATGTTGGTCAGGTAGACGGTCCGATTGAAGTTAATTTCATACAGGAAGGTCAGGTAAAAAGCACGCAATGGGTAGAACCAGGCTCAGAGAACAAGCAGGTACATTTCGGAGCAGAGCTTGGTAAGCCATCTGAAATTCGGATTGACGCAAATCAGGATATTCCCGAACTAAATCGTACGAACAACAATTGGCATGCTATCGGTCCACTTAAAAAAGCCGAACCGTTGAAGCTCGAATTTCTTATCGGCGATATGGAAAGTAAACACACCAATGTATTCTGGACTCCAGTCGTCGCCGGGAATGTTTATGATCAGTTCATGTTTGGTGCTGCTGTTCACAATATGGGGGTTCCTTTTCAAAAGTTCCAGTATCTCGTTGCGCCTATGTATTCAACGGGTAGAAATATGCTCTCAGGAATTGGCGAGTTTTCATATAATATGCTTCCTAAAACAGGACTAAAACTAAGCAGAGTTGGTGTTTCATTCAAATCATTCAAATTTCAGGATGAACCTAAAATGCGAAAAGCGGAAGGAACATACTCAGCCATTTCCCCTTATTGGTTTGCTAAAATAGGCAATCACAAGAACTCACCTTTTACACATTCTGTTCTGGTACAAGGAATACTTCGCTACAATTACAACAACGGATTCATGCAGGATTACTTTGGTGGTTTTGCCAAATATGATGCATCCTACTCCCTTCCTGATCACAAAGTTCATTTTATCGCACGATTGGATGCGTTGCGTGCTTGGGATGCAGATATGGCAAGAGTTACTATCGAAGGAACATACCGATTCAGGTATTTGAAAAAAGACATGAAACGTTGGGTAGAACTTCGCGGATTCGCAGGAAATTACCTACAGATGAGTCCGGTTCCTACCAGCTCATACCGTTACGCGATGTCATTGAATGGAACGGACGGTGCACAAGACCTTTTCTTTGAAGACTATTACTCTGGAAGAGGTCAGATCAGCGGGATGTGGTCACAACAGCGTCAGGACAATATGGGTGGATTCAAAACATCTTCCTGGTATGCAACAACGACAAACTGGATGGCCACAACGAATCTTTATGTTCAATTACCGATCCCACGTCTTGGATTTTTGGGAGCTTATGCTGATGCAGGTGCATTTTCCAATGGTGTCAGTGTAAATTCTGTCTTTGATGCTGGTCTTGGCATTAGAATTTCGAAAGTGTTTGGTGTTTATTTCCCTGTGTGGATGAGCAAGCAATTGGCTGACTCCTATGGAAATTCGTCCTACGGTGAGAAGATCAAATTTGTTCTGCGTTTAAACATTGTCAACAAAGGTCTGTCGTTGAGTTCACTTATGAACTGATCGCCGATTTGAGAACATTTCTCTAAGCTCCAGTGAGACATAACCAAACGCAGCTTTAAAAAGTAGAAGAACTGGAATATAGCTGAATCTATAATCCTTTGGGACTCGCACCCCTGAATAGGCAAGGTAATTCTTTCCTTTTTCAGATGTTCTATGCTGGTTTAATCTTTTTCGGTGAATTTTGTTAAGCCTTCCACCAATAAAGCGCACCCCCATATGTTCGAACCAAGTAAAACGCAATGGCATTTTGAACAGTGATTTGAAAACGACCGATGGGTAAACGATTCTACTGAGGTAGACGAAATTCCCCAATTTGGTCCAGGTGGTAAAAAGATCGTATGATCCCATAAAACCATAGGCATACGCATACATGGTTAACCGTGTGTCATACGCTTTCTGAAAAAGGGACTCATAGGTTTTCCAGGACTTCGAATCGAAAACTTCCGATTTACGTTCCTTCACCAGCAAGTCAGAAAGCCACAAACTCTGTTGACCAATCAATTCCAATCCGGGTGAGAACAGGGGATCCAAAAATGCACAGCTATCCCCTATCAGCGCAATTCCTTTTTCATATAGTTTTGCGGAAACATAAGGAACATTTTCAATGTAACGAATTGCCCCCATTTCAGCTCCCATGGTCATTTTTGACAATTCCGGATCGTTAGTCAGCAGTTCTTTGAAATGCATTTCGGCATCCTTCACTTCAACTTTTTGAGAATCGAACATGACCCCAATACTTGTAGTGACCTCATCCAACCTTATGATCCACCACCAGGAATTGGGACGCATCAAATGGGTTGTACTGAATTTGCGCAAGGCTATCGCATTAGTATCCCAGTACTTGTTTTCAGGCGTATCCCAAACTTCATTTGGCTGAATATGACGAAAATGAGCCATAATCGAAGATGTTTGCAGAGGTATCTTTCGGTCTTCCCAACCCATTTTATGATGTAAAAAACGTGCTCTGCCACTAGCATCAACAACCCATTTTGAACGAATGTTAAAAAGTTCTCCTTCACATGAAACATGTATCTCATTGAATGCATCGTGTTTGATATATTCCACGACTTGAGCCGGCCTTAAAACATGAACTCCTTTTCGCTCTACTTCATCAAGGAGATCCTGATCAAAACGTTTGCGGTCAAGGTGGTAGGCGTTGATCCTTCCGGGTAAAGTCGGACTGGCAAATTCGGCAATATCTGCACGGTTAGAACTCATTTTCTCATTGAACAAAAATCGAATGCCCGATTTTTTTGTCTGTGATGTGAGCAAATGACTTATACCCTTTTGTTCCAGGATCAAGGCCGTCATGTCTACCAAAGACTCTCCGATCTTTTGAGGGAATTCAGGACTGTTCTCGATGATGAGGATTTTGAATTCAGGATCTTTTTTTAAAATATCCAAACACAAAAAAGAGGCTGCAATTCCCCCACCGATGATGGTAAGATCCGGATTTAGTGCCGATCCAGATTCCATTCCTTCAGACTGATGATTCCCATGCATCCAACTGCGATAATTGCCCAAACATACATCCATACAGGCAATTCGGTAATTCCTTCATAACGGAAGAAAAATCCCCAAATGAACAATACAAACGTTTTGGTCAGCACAGAGATCCACATGATCAAATGGTACATCGTTTCGCCGAATGTGCATCTGTCGATATGAAATTTTAATTCATCCATAAATTCGTGAGCAGTCCGCGTAATAAACGCGGCACTAAACAAAGCCAAGGCCTCCCATCGAAACCAGTACATCAGGATCAGTGAAAACTCCATCAGTCCTGAGGCAAGGATCAACACCCTGTGGGTTCTTAATTCAGGATCCGTTATATCGGTATGGACCAATTTAGCATGTGTACGAGAATCCAGGAACCAAAAAACGGTAAACACAGTGCCCGCTGTTAGCGCCAAGAGAGGAAAGGTCAATGTATGTACGTCACTCATAAATTCAATTTAAACATGGCCATCGCCACACCAATAATAACACAGGTCAGAATATTACACGTTTGTGTCCAGTGAATGGCGCAATGATCTTTGGAAACTCGCCAGATAACAAGAACTCGCCAGGTAAAAACGGGTAACATGAGCAGTATTCCTTGACTAAATGCGACAAATGCAAGAGGAATAAGGGAGATGATATTTAAGAAATGTAGGATCTGAATGGTCTTCGGAATTCCAAATTTCACAGGGAGTGTAGCCACATGATCCTTTGCATCTTTTTCTACGTCAGAAAGGTCACGGATCATACTGCCTACCACAACTTGAAAGGAAACAAATAAAAAAAATGCAATGATCTCTATTGCATCCATTGCGCCTGCCCCAACCAAAATAAGAGCACCCCAGGAAAAACCTATGAAGGTATTCTTGACGAAAACGAGATGTTTCAATTTCATTCGCTTTCCCTGGTAATTGAAGGGCATCGAATACAACAAGCCAAGCAAACAAATTACAAGAAGCAAATTGACTCGGAAGGAGGAAAGATAAAAGAAGGATAAGGGCGCAATGAACACAACAAATATGAAATAAAACAATGTCTCTACTGGTGAATTTAACACATTTGAAATCAAATCATTGTATCCCGATCGTTTCAATTGTGCAAAATCGTATCCATATACGATCGCAGTACCACCTCCGCAAAGCAACAACAGAAGCAATAACTCAAACGTAGATGTGTCAGGATTCAACAGATAGCCCGTAATGACCAGTGCAAATACCGCAAGTACGAAAAGGAATATCAGGCGAATCTGACTCATTTATTCTTTCGATAGGTTTTAAATGGATCTTCCGAACACGCTTCTCGATTGACTTCACCGAATATTCCAGTTTTAAAAAACTTCAAAATGGTTGGTGATGCTTCATGTATGGACGTATACATATCATCATGACTTAAAAAGAAGTAACAGTAATCATCAAATCGTTGATTAAACTGTTCAGGGTCAAAGGTTCTTGGAGGCAATTTCAAAAAAGTATCGTATTTCAACCAGAGAAACTTTGTAGCCTTACATTCAATCAATATTCCCATTTTTATACCCGGCGCGACCAATGGTTTGTAGGGTGTATCGGCCAAATCAAACGTTAATTTCCCAAAAAGTAATCGGCTGAATAATGGATCTTCGTCCCTCATGATTGGTGGTAACGTCTCCTGCAGAGGACTACGGTCATAAACCACTGATCCTATATTTGCCATCGGAAAACGTTCATACCATCTGTTAAAAGTCCAGCTTCCAACGATGTAACACAGTACATGGACTTTTTCATACTTAGCGAGTTGATATTTTTCGGCAAAGTGCTGCAGATTTTTCACACAGCCGTCGATCGATCTTCTTGACAGATAATCGGGAATAAATACATCGTAACCTTTTTCGCAAAAACTTTGTTTCTGATCCTTGGTGCCATGCGCGACAGATCCCAACCCACTCAAGATCAATATGGCTTCCCGTTCTTCTATGGGGGCGCTATTCTTCTTGTCTCTTTTCACGATGTCACGTGCATGAAGGGCGAAACTGTTCAATATTAACAGCAGGAAAAGTGAATAGGTGATGAGGCCTTTTTGCATAAAACTAATGTACGGAAAATGTTGAATGTAACAATCTTGATTACTTCCGGCGATAAAGCACCGCTATCAAGACAGGCAACAATGTAATCTCAATGATCATGGCTACAAAAAGTGTCAAACTGATCAATAACCCCATGTTGAATGCCCCGACAAAAGATGAAAACATGAGCAACATAAAACCTGCACAAAGAATGAATGTCGTCAAAATAGTAGCTTTTACTGTTGTCAGATATGATGTTTTCAAGCCTCTGACAACCGTTTTTCCTTTACTTACTTCATAACGGAATTTACCCAGAAGATGAATGGTATCGTCAACTGCGATTCCCAATGCCACTGTAAAAATGATCGCCGTACTTGTTTTCAGATCGATCTGTAAAAAGGTCATTAACGCCGCTACAACAAGCAAAGGAATAATGTTAGGAATCATGAAGATCAGGATCATTTTAAGTGATCGGTAGACCAATCCCATCAACAATGCGAGTAACAGGATTTCGATGGCCAGGCCTTCAATAAGGTTGTTCGTTAGGAACTGAATGTTTCTGTCAAAAAGGTGTGCTGTTCCGGTGATCCTGCATTCCAATTTTCTGGATAAGTCGCGCGATCGAATAAAAGCAAATAGACGTTGATTTCGTTTCGTGATTTCTGTATTTCCGAGGTCAGGCAAATTTCCGTGTATGCGTGTAATCAATCCGGAAGAATCAATGAGCGTTCGATAGATCTTACCCCCTTCGGCCAAACGAAGAAATTTCCTGCAACGACGAATATCCTTTTTGTTCTCCGGAATCTTATAACTTCCAATAGCTCCCTGGTGTGTACCTCGCTCGACAACCTTGCAGAATCCTGCCAGCGATAACTTCACCTCTGCCCCATAATTTTGTTCGGCGTAGCGTTCGATGGCTTCGAGGCTCTGAAGATTTTCCTTTGTCCAGAATGAATCATTGGGGTCCTTCAATTTAACGACGAGTTCAAAAGGACGAATACCACCATAATGTGCATCCAGAAAGTTGAAATCTATCTTGATCGGATCGTCTGCACGAAGATCATCCATCAGGAAATTATTGCCTTTAAGGTGCAAAGTACCCCACAAACATATACCTGTCAGTACGCCATAAAAAAGCAATACTTTATTCTTATGACGAAGGACAGTGAAGAACCACTTCCGAAGCTTTTGATCCCAGAATGTTCCTTTTTCTTGTCGCTCCAGCAATTTAGGAGAGGGAAACAGGATGAACAACGCCGGAAGTAATAACATCGTCAGGACAAAAGCAATAATGACCCCAATTGCTGTCACGATTCCAAATACCTGGATAGGCTCCATATTCACAAAATAGAGCGTTCCAAAGCCAATTGCTGTTGTGATGGAAGTCAAAAATGCAGAAAAACCAACCTCTTTTATCGTAATTTGTATGGCTTGTGGTTTTGAGAGCCCCTCCCTCAACGCGTCAAGGTATCTAGAAACCACATGAATCACATCCGACATGGCTACGATAAACAAAATCGTCGGAAGCGTGATCAACAAAATATTGATCGGTATGGACAACCAACCCATTAATCCAAGTAAGGCCGCCGTAGACAAGCCGATAACGATCGATGGAATAACTACTCCCCAAAATGAACGGTAGGTGATCAGTAGGAAAAGAACAACCATCACCGCACTCAAAGCCAGGAAGAAGAACATCTCATGGACCATTTTCTCCACATAGCGCTTTTGTCCGATAGTCCGGCCGGCAATATGCACCCCATCAAATTTGAATGGCTTGATCAACGCATCGATCTTTGCGAGCATGACGTCACTTTTCTTCTTGACAATGTAATCTTCATGCCGCACATAAATACAAACTGATTTTCCATCTTTGGCAATGAGTGCATTCAATAACTCTTCTGATTTATAAATGTTCAGTGAGTCCTGTTTGAGTTCGCCTTTCGGATGAATGTAAGGTTGTTTGTACGCCACACCGAAAGGTAGAAAGCGAACCTCCTCAGCATTGGTAATTGATGTAACACGATTAACGTAAGGAACGTGTTTTTCGATCTGAGCTGTTAAGTTGTTGATCTTGTTTAAAAATGTCCTGTCAAAAACTCCTTGTTTCCGCTCAATGGCGATGAGCAAAAAATCATTGTCGGACTCAAATTTCTTTCGATGCTCTCTGAAAAATACCGATTCAGGATCATCTTTCGGAAAGAACTTCTCAAAATCGTAATCAAAAAGCAAGTATTGAATGCCTGAAGAAAGGATGAGTGTCAGGACAACGACACTTGATACTATTACCCATGCTTTAAGCCGGGCTTTTTCCGTACCGTAATCAAAAAATGACCATTTCATTCAGCAGATACGACCAACGTTTTATATACCAATCGGTAGTAAAGGATGATTCCAATAAGGTAGTAAACTGAAAGAGATATCATACCGAAGTAACTCTTCCAATAGATGAGTAGGGATAGGAAAACAACGAAGGGAATACTATGAATCCACCAGATGAATTTATTTCCATACGCTTTTTCCACTTGGCCAATTAGGAACATTGAGACTAAGACCGGCACAATGGAGTACATTACGGAAAAAAAAAGAATCCCTATACTAACTTCTCTTTTAAATAAGCCTAATTGCACAAAATAAGATGTAATGATCCATAGAAGCGTATTTGCAATACCTCCAAAAATGATAATAAAGGTTGCCACCAAAAAATATTTTTTCATCTGCCTAAATTAACTCAGATAATTCCAGCCAGCGATCCGATTTCTGTTCAAGCGAACTGACCACATCAGCTAAACGCAAACCCGTTAAGACTATTTCGTCATTGGAAAGCTCCGCATTGGATAACTTTTCAGTCAAGATTTGTTTTTCGTCCTCTAGCAATTCAAGTTCTTTTTCAAGCTCCTCCAACTCGAACTTTTCTTTGAAAGATAACTTCCTCTTTTCCGACTGTTTTTCAGCAGCATCAGCAATCTGGGTCACTTTTACCGTTTCTACAGATTGGCCTTCTCTTTCTTCTTGCTTTTCCTTTTTATAGTCGGCGGCTGTTTGCTTTCTGTACTCCGTGTAATTTCCAACAATATCCTTGATTGCACCATTTCCTTCGAAGACAAAAAGATGATCTACCATTTTATCCATGAAATAACGATCATGCGAAACGACGATCAAACAACCCTCAAATGTTCGAAGATAATCTTCAAGTACACCCATCACGAAAATATCGAGGTCATTGGTTGGCTCATCCAGGATCAGGAAATTCGGATTAGACATCAGCACCGTCATGAGTTTCAATCTTCGTTTTTCTCCACCACTGAGCTTGTGAACGAAATTGTAGTGCATGGAACGATCGAAGAGAAACTTTTCCAAAAACTGTGCAGCCGACATCTGACGACCTTTTTCCAAAGGAATGAATTCCGCGATGTCACGAATTACGTCTATTACCTTTTTATCTTCGTCGACCTTGATCAATTCCTGAGAATAATAGCCAAAAACGACTGTTTCACCGGTAACTACCTTTCCTCGATCAACCTCTTCCTTGCATTGAATCAGGTTTAAAAAAGTAGATTTTCCGGTTCCGTTATTCCCAACGATCCCTAAGCGTTCCTTACGCTGAAAATTATAGGTAAACCCATCTAAAATCACTTTGTCTCCGAAGGATTTTCCAATTTTATGCAATTCAAGGATTTTTGAGCCGAGACGCTCCATTTTTACCGGAATATCGATCTCATCCTCATCGATTCGCTGACTGGCCACTTTCTTGATATCCTGAAAAGAATCAATACGAGCTTTTTGCTTTGTACCACGTGCTTTCGGTTGACGACGAATCCATTCCAATTCCTTTTTGAAGGTGTTGCGCGCTTTATCTATGGTTGAAGACAGTTGCTCTTGTCGCTCTGCCTTCTTTTCGAGATAATAGGAGAAGTTCCCTTTGTACCGATAAATCGTTTTATCTTCCAATTCAAGTATGGTATCGCACACCACTTCGAGAAAATAGCGGTCGTGCGTTACCATCAAGATCGTGGATTTTGACTTGGAAAGGTATTCTTCCAACCATTCAATCATATCCAGATCCAAATGGTTTGTGGGCTCATCGAGAATTAAAAAATCAGCCTCAGCTACCAGCACTTGCGCAAGAGCAACACGTTTCTTTTGACCGCCGGATAGACTTCCGATCAAAAGATCCGTATTATCTAATTTTAAAACCGACAGGATTTGATTGACTTTCACTTCCATGTCCCAGGCATTCAGCTCGGTCAGTTCTTCGTAGCACGCATGGATAGCTTCCTCATTTCCCTCACGAAGTGCCTGATTGTATTGTTTTACAATTTGAAGTTCGGGTAGATCGTGTGAAAATACCGCTTCGAGGATGGTATGATTTTCATCTAAATTTTCGCTTTGTTGCATAAAAGCAACACGTATATCATTTCGATAGACTACCCGACCGTTGTCGTAGGGTTCCAGATCCATCAAACAACGAAGCAACGTCGTTTTACCGTTACCATTCTTTGCTACAATAGCTACTTTTTGACCAAGGTCGATTCCAAAGGTTAGGTCCGAAAATATTACCCTATCACCGAAGGACTTGGTTAAATTTTCTACTGATAGGTAATTCATAAATTAGCGAATTCGATCAACTGAATCGATCAATGCTTTATCTTTTTTGATTGCTTTAACCGCGAGAAAACAAAAAGGAATACCGGCAAGATACAAGAGTAATCCAATTTGAGGAGTAGCTGTTGATTCCGGCAATGCCCAATCAGCTCCAGCAAAATAAAATATCAGTAAAGCCAATCCCGTCAATACGTGGAGTAGAAAACTATACTGAGACCATTTCAATTGATTTTTAAGTTTTTTGAAATTGAATAGGGTTGCCAGTTGAACGAGGATCAATAAAATCAGAATAATATACCAAGGAAAGGACAAATCCGGCTTGTAGATCTCGTCACCTTTGTTTTTCCAGAAAAGTCCGAAAACGTTGAATTTACTGGTTACATCACCGGAAATGAAGGAAAGTATCGTAATTCCTGAAAGCAACGAACTTACTAATAGAATGGACACCAAAAGATAAAGAGATTGAATACGCTGTATCATCTTGAATTGTATTGTGGTACAAAGGTAGTCA
>Ga0172367_10002945_pt1 | contig 22740 bp, 15 predicted proteins | sample Lak10m_FD_114542 | JGI IMG/M metagenome (GOLD analysis project Ga0172367, IMG submission 114542) | Freshwater microbial communities from Kabuno Bay, South-Kivu, Congo - kab_022012_10m | ecosystem: Environmental > Aquatic > Freshwater > Lake | place: Democratic Republic of the Congo: South-Kivu... | reverse complement strand
TCATAATAATTTGCAAGGTTTGTTATACAAATCTATTAATTCTTGCAGTTATTTCTTAGCCTTTTTTTCGTTAATCCCTTTTATTTTATTGCCTTATATACTTTTTAAGGGTGGACTAATTAAATTCAAATTTAGAATTCCCCGGGATGCATATTCTTTAATTTTTCTCTTGGCTTCGGTAGATGTACAAATGAAAAATTCAGGATGAGTTAACTTATCTCCATTCAGATTCACAAATACATAAAAATGTTTCTGTTTTATTTTTGATTTCAGAATAGGCCAACCTACATTTTTCTTTTTATAGATTGACTTTACTTGTATCGGGAATGTCTTACCATTCTTCTCGGCAATTAGATCAATTGCTTTTGCGTTACCCATAGTAATGGCTACATTAAATCCTCTTCGTAATAATTCTCCTGCAACAAAATATTCTCCTGAGAGTCCTGTACTATTTGGTGATATTTCTGACATATGATTTTTTCGCTCACTTCCCTCTTCTATTAAATCATAAAAGGTTCAGTCGAATTAGAAGTTAAAGTTTAGTAAAGTTGTGCAATAACATTTGTTACTCTTAGGTTCATTAACTCTATCCTTCAAAAAAGTATAATATTACAAACTAAACTATTATTGTAATTACTCGGAGGTATGACTATCCGATTCATCCTTAAGATTCTGCCAATCTTTAACAATTTTGCTCCAATCAATATTTCTTTCTTCATCACCTACCCATACTCCCCAAAACCTAGGATCCGCTGATCTAGGTCTTTGATCTTCCTCAAGGAAATTCATCTCAACTAGTAATGGTATCGGAGAAGCCCAACCCAACAAAATAGCTTTTCTACTTGGTAAAATTGGTAATTCATTTAATAGACCGCCCAAATTATCGGGGACTAATCTTCTTACTAATTCTTGATCTCGATCATTAACAATTCGATGCAATAGAAAAGTATTACATTGCGATAATACTGTAGGTGATAATTCGGAAGGCCTTTGTGATGATAAAAGTAAACCTAAACCGAATTTTCTACCCTCTCTTGCGATCCTTTCAAATGATTGACAACATAATTTTTCTGCTGAAATTTCATCACTAATATCAGCATACTTTTTAATAAATGTATGAGCCTCTTCCATAACCAGAACTGTGGATAATTCCTTACCTTCGATCCTACGATATCTTTGGAGTGATTCAAAAATTACCCTTGAGATCACTGCAACAATTAAGTGAATTACATCGCTTGGGACTAACGATAAGTCTATCACTGTAATCTCACTGCCCGTCTCTTTTGATTTCCCAAATATTGATTCCAACCAATCTGTAAAACCAATTTCTGGAGATGATCCAATTACAGATAACATTCTATTATCCGACAGCATTGTTCTAAGTCTCATCACAAGAAAATCGAGATGTTGCTGATATCCTTGTTCGTTTGCTAATCTCTCGATATGATTTGGTAAATCTTCATCAATGAATGGGACTGGTGAATCTTCATCTGGACCTTCATACTTCTGAAATCCACCAACAATAGTCAAGAATCCTTCAATTGATTTAATAACATTTTCTACTTGGCTTTTATCAAAGTCATCGTAATATTCAATTTCTTCTTTTTTATCATTCAGAAAAGTCTTATGCTTAGAATTAGCAATACCTTTTAACCTCTGGGCCAATTCATTCAATGGATCTGTTAAATCTTCACTTACAACTGCACTGTCATTTTCTGCATCTCTAGCCATACTATGAAGCTTTTTACCAAAATCATTCTTCCCTGGTTTTCCTTTATATGCTGAAGCTCCAATCGAAAAATCTTTTTTAATTTCAACCAAACAACTTGAATAAAATCTTCGTAGTCTCAACTTCTCATCATCATTCAATCCGTGCAGTCCTCTACGAATTTCTCTCAATGCCCTTCTTAATAATGGTCGTTGTGTTTTACCACTAGCTTGAGTAACTGAGCTCCATTCATAACTATTCCACAACCATACGGGTACTCTAAGCTGATTATATCCATCGGTTGTTTTGTCTAATTTAACTTTGAATTTTCGAACTGGTTCACCAAGATCATTAAATGAATTCGCGTACTCTCCGTTTGGGTCAAGAATAATAAATCTTGCATTTAATCTATGATCTGATCCAGAATCAGAATCTTTATTACTTTTGTATTCTTTTGCTTTTTCAATAGACCACCTTATTAAACCAGCTACAGAACAAGATTTTCCGCTGCCTGTATTTCCTAAGACAGCTATATGCCTTCCAAATATTTTGTCTGGATCAACTTTTATAGCGGCATTACTAGCGAGAGGGGCGACGCCTATTTGGATTACTGCACTTTGTTCCTTATTCTCTACAATAGAGCGAAGTTGCTCATCAGAAGGGATTACAGCTAAATCTCCTACAGACGGAAAACTATACACTCCTCTTTCAAGTTCATAGCCATCTTTTATATTTTTTAGAGTCCCAAGTGGATTGATTATAATCTTTCTTAATGGATAAGGTAAATCAATTACTTCAAAATCTTTTAATCCTTTACGCTTTGGATATTGAGAATATTCCACACCCATCCAAGAAATCATTCCAACGAGGGCACCGCTCTCATTCGGAATCAGTATATATCCATTTATTTTAGGAAATAAAGTTGGGACACCATTATTGATCGCAGTATTTTGTGGGGCATTTATTTCTAGGAGAACTTTAATTTCTCTTGGAGACACTGATTCAACTGTCCCTATAACAACATCTCGAAGTTGATCGTAACCAAAATCTTCATTCATTTTCGGATGCCTCAATATTTTTTTTATTTTCAGTTTCATTCCCCCTTTTTTCCTTTATACGATGCATCCTTTCACTGATTCTATCAATTGCTGCCTTAGGCAGATATTCTGAAACTAATGTTTTCATATCCCCAAAATGATCTCCCTTTAATAAAGTAAATTGTGCAAGATTACAATTTTCTAAAAATTTCTTAATGCGTCCAGAACTATCAGATTTTGTAATCACTACCAAATGAGTTGAAGGAATCGTTAACATATCCTCAATTACTTTATTTATATGTGAATCACCAAAACCATAGCCATAGGTTACTAGAGATGAATTTGGTCTGCAAATTGCTGAAGCAAAATCACGAAATAATTCAGAATAGGGATAAAAAGTTGTCTCAATTGCTTTAGATGAATTTGGGAAAATAACTAATGAATCAGTTTCAATATTGTTTACTTCAGGGTGAGAATCTTCTGCTCCGAATGGTAATTGAGAACGCTGAACTGAATTATTTTGAAAACGCCAGTCTATAGAACCATGCAATTTTGTCAACCTACCCACGCCTTCCACATATCTGGGTTCCCCTCTAATACCCGGTGGATTATAATGATAGTCTAGATCTATTTTAGACGCTCGGAATTTAGGGTTTATCTTACCAACAAATCTATCTAAAAGATGGATTACTGCTAGATCACAACCATACTCTATAAACCTATCATAATTGGTAGTGAAAATTTGAAGTCTTTCACGAGTCGCTGTTCTACTTCCGAAACTAATCAGAAATGATTTTAATACATTTATTGCTTCAATATTATTTGATAGTAAGAAATCTCTTTCAGCTCGTAGAACATTTTTCAGTAATTCTATCAGGATTTTATCAATTTCAATTTTTAACTTTTTTGCTTCCTCATTTTCCCTTTTTATAAGAAGCCCGTTGTACAATTCCAAAGCGGTTCTTAAATCATCTTCAAAGTTTGCCTTTTCACGTCCCATACTTACCGCTGTCTTATGGGACCATTCTTTTATTTCATCAGTGTAATTTTCAAATTTTAACTCGTCCATTCCTTGTGCTTTATTACCAGCGATAGCATTTATTGCAATGGAAAACCCACTTCCTACTAATAATGATAGATGATCACTCTGAAAAACTGCTGTTAACCAAGGTTCAATCTTTTTTCTCCACTTGCTTGAATCATCTATGTCTGGAAAAAATAAATCATTACCGATTTTTAATATATTATCCTTTGACCAGTCAATATCAACTACTGCCATTTTTAACTCCTTTTTTAATCAACGGACAAATTTTGTTTATAACAAAATGAGTTTCAGCACAAATCTATAGTTATTAAATTCAATATGTTTTCATCAACCTATAATGAATAAATTGTAATGCTGATTATATAATCAACTATGTCCTCAAATACGTTATCTCCGTAGCCTTGCACTTTCTCTTTTCCTGATATAAATCAGCCACATTGTATTTACCTTCCGGTCTTAGAAAGATGTCTAAGCCTCTTCCTAAAACTATTTTCCAGCCATTATCTGCTTGGATATATCTATCGTGCTGATTAGGATTATATTCGAATGACATTTTAATTCCCAGATCAAAAACAGATTCAGCAATTTCGTTCAAGTTTTCTGAACTAAGCTTAAGCATTTCATCTGATTCATTCCACGTTATTACATTTAATTCAACCTCTTCATCAGTGTTCTTGTTGTTAGCCAACATTATACAGAACTCTAATAAATGTTTCATCTGATGTGGCATTCTGATATAAGGATCTACTAATTTTATTTTTTTAGCACCTTTCAGATAATCAGCAAATAATGATTCATAAGAAACACCTTCCTGATTATCACGAATGATTACCTGGCCAGGTTTTAATAAAACTTCTTTTTTTCTTTCCACTGTTTCGGCCTTATCTGACATTTCCTCAGTCACTGGTGCAGCTGGTTTTAAGTATTTAATATGTTCAAGAGTTTCGATTCCAATACTTTTATTTCCCACAAGATCATTGAATGTAAAATCAACTTTCTCAAAAGTATCATCCATCTTCAGTAATTGATCCTTGACTCGTTTTCTTCCTTCAACAGCAAAGTTAATTAACTCCATTGCATCTTCGTGACTAACATTTCCATCCGGATACATTATCTTAACTAATCCAGAAAATGTTTTAACTATACCATCTCTATCTCTTGCGGTGAGTGAAGAATGAAGTTCAGCGTGTTCGTTCACCAAATTAACATAATCATCTTTTCTAAATTCTTTAAGAACTTCAGCCAAGTAATCGACAATAAAACCATAACCATCTGTAAACATTTCATTTCTTAATTTGTGCACTTCCCAGCCTGGTATATAAATATGAATTCTATCAAGGAATGCAGTGTCGTAGTATATTCTTGGAAGAGCATTAAAAAGATCAGAGTTTTTTAACATATATGGCACAGAGTGTTCAGTATTTCCAACAAATGCAAGTGATGCAGTGGCTCCAAATACATCTTTACCTCGTGAGAAAGATTTGTTAGCCATATAATTCTTCATTATATCAACAAGTTTCTTATCAGGACTCTTTTGGCTTCCAGCAAATTCATCAAACGTTACAACATCCCAGAACCCAACCAGACCTATTTGGTTATTCGTGTTATTTACAAATAGTTTTGCCTGAGTTACATCACCACCTGAAACTAAAATACCGTGTGGTGAAAGCTCAGAGAAGATGTGTGATTTACCTGTTCCCTTTGGTCCAAGTTCGATGTAGTTGAAATTATTTTCGCAAAACGGGATGAGCCTAGAAATTTGAATTAGCTTACTTCTGAAATTAAAAAATGATGGATCAAGACCAAGACTTTGCACCAGTAAATCGATCCACTCCTCTTTAGTAAATTCTTTTCTAAGCTGGATAAATTCAGATATATCAACATTTGAAATTTGAATTGGCTTTAGGTCTTCAATCAACCAGGGAGTTGCAGTCTCATCGCTGAAAAAATATTCTAATGATATAACACACCACACACCACCCGCTAAAATCTTTTTATGCTTGCGAACTAAATCTTGACTAATAGTAACTTTCTTTATTCCAAGATTACTGAAGCTTGCTTCATATATATCTTTCTTCTCATTTAACTGTGCTGATACTTTATCAATTATTTTATATCGAGCTCTTTCTTTTATAATTGATTTTACTACCTCAGCTTCATCACGATGAACAAAATGATCCTTAATAATGTTCTTTACTTTTTCTAATCCTTGCGTAATTATATCTTCATCAAAAGAAGCACAATGTTGTCCCAGTAAATATTCTAAAACATAAGTAGGAACAACCGCATTACCTTTAATAGCTTTGGTCAGATCTTTTCTAACCACCTTGCCTTCAAAGTGCTGTATTATTTTGTCTTGTAAACTCATTCGAAATCCGATTGAATTAGTGTTTGGTTAATAACTTTTTCGTTTACTATTGGGTTTAGCTTATTCGGGTCTTTTTGTTTATCAAATATTTTAAGATTATAAAATGATTCACTTCCATACTTAATATTTAGATTAAGAATTATCTCTTTCACTCGTTCTGTAGGTAAATCAGAAGCTGAATCAAGAGTCAAATCAATTTCATTTGAAACCAGTTCATCTGTATCCTTATACAAAGCACAAGTAATAATTATTGGTTTATATTCACTGCTTACTGGTTTATCCTGAATCAACTTTACTTTAATAGCTCCAGAAACCACCTTAAAATCCTTACCCAATAATTTGAATGTAACCTTTTCAGTAACCTCTTCTCTTTTTCTTGAACTTTCAATAAGAGGGACAATCATTTCCTGTAAACTTGCACCACCGTGGACATAATGAACGCCGTGACCTTGCCTCTTATACCTGTTTATGGCTTTGGGTATTGTGATCTTAAAATCAGTCTTGATATTTGAAGCTTTAGCAAGATCAAAAAGGTAACTATCGGTTTTAATCTCTTTCTTTAATACAGAAAACCTATTGTGATTCCATAACGCATTTTTATTATCCGGTAGTGTTTCATACATCGATTCTGGAAGATCATTCATATTATAAAGGAAACCGTGGTCTGCTGTAATAAATATCTTTGAAACATTAAATGAGGAATGGATTTTCTTTATCATCGGGACTAACTCTTTAATAGCTCTTTCAACTTCCTCAAATGTTCGATGTTCTGTTTTTCGATCATCACCTACTGCATCAATTACATTGTGATAGATATAAGCTATCTTAGATTTGAATAATTCTCTTGATTCATCCTGTGTCAATTGCTGCAGCTTATCAAATCCAATTACCCTTGAATCATTCTCAGTTGCTTGCAATATCTTTTCTCTGTTTTCTAATCCTTCTGTAGAAATACTATTTATAAAGAGAAAGTCATCCTTCAGTTGAAGTTCAGAATGTGGCAGCAAAGAACTCATTCCCATTCTTGTATTGGATGGAAGTGAAGAGAGCATATATGAGATTTCTGCCTGGTGTTTTGGATCAGAATGCAACACTGAGAGTAACTCCTTAGCAGCTTCATACCTCAAACCATCTGAAATAATCACCGCAATTTTCTGATCCGATTCGGCAATGCAATTCTTATAGAACTCAAACTGTTTTGTAACAGGAATTTTATAAAACTCAAAGTCGTGGTCTTCTAAACACTTTAACCATTGAGTGTTTATTTCCTTAAGATAGTCTTCATATTTTTTATTGAATTTTGCTGAAAGATCTTCAAGCTGTATCTCAGCCGGTAAATGATGCATCCTCAACCGGGTATTTAACAGAACAGCTTTGCGGTAATTATAATCTATGGCTTCAAACTTATTAACGTAATCCTCAAGGTAATTAACAGGCTTATCATATATGTATGAGGGAATTGAATTTAACAACTTGAAAACATTTGCTGCTCTAAGTAAAAATTCAATCAAGTCCTTAAGCTCATCACTATTTAAGCTGATATTATTACTCAGTTGTGTCAGGACATTTATCGATTTATCCGGCTGATATTCAATAAACTCAATAATATTTTGTATGATTTTATATGATAAGAGGTTTGTGTAAAAACCAAAATCACCATCCATACCATAGTTTTTTATTATTGTGTTCTCATCAACATCCGATGCAAGTTCATTAAATACATTTTCGACTTCAATAGTTAATTCATCGTCTTTCAGCCAATCGTTAATAAATGAGTTTAACCTGTTGATCTTTGCCGGTTTATTTATTTTAAGTCTTGAATAAGTATCATTTGGATGAGCTTCGGAATAGTTCTGAAGTATTAAATTATACTTAGCTTTTTTTATTGCGGTTAAAATGTCTGCTTCCTTTAATTGGGCAATTTCTAAACCAAAGTATTCATCAAACAATCTGCATAAATAAGATTCTCCATCTACTTCTTTAATCTTATCTATTACACTAAATAATTCTTTATTTTTTTGTAGAAGCGTAGTAAATAGTTTTGCAAGAATTACTGTCTCTTCTTCTATTCTATTGAACCCTAATAAATAGCAGATCAATCCTTTTCTGATTTGGTTCTCATCGTCAAAACTATCTGCCTTTAAGATTAGTGCTAAAGTTTTTTGAACTTTTTTCAGTTTAAGAAATTGTATGTATTTACTTACCCGGTCACGCTGATAAGGTTTGAGACTGTGTTCTTCCATAAAATCTTCGACCTCATCAATCAGAAGAATTCTGTTTGCTTTCATCAGATCAAGTAAAGCAAAAGTTTTCCTTAGATTCCCTTTTGGTTCTGCATAAGGGAAATACAAGAATACTTTTTTATAAGTCAATTCGGTTTCTAATCTATATTTCAGATGAAACAATTCATTGGACACCTGGATAAGAATTATTTCTTTATCAGACCAATTAGATATTTCTTCAGAGTGCGATTTACTAGGATCGAAAAGAAAAAGAATTTTCAATTCTGAATATTTCTCAAAGTAGTCTTTTACTTTTTGTTCAAGCATAATTTATAATCTCGCAAATTCAATTAAAGCTGCAAAATCATTTTGATCTGCTGCTCTTAATGCTCCTAAATATTTTGCTCGTGCTTCACCTTCTTTTGTAAGGTTAACACTTCCCCACGTAAAATAGGGTTTGCCAAAAACTTTTTTGATAAGCACATCTGCCATTAAACGTGAGTGTCTTCCATTTCCATTTGCAAAAGGATGAATCCATACCATTCTATGACTTAATCTTACTGCAATCTCATCCTCATTAAAAACTTTATTTTCAATCCAATATTTGCAATCATCAAGAAGGTTTCTTAACTCAATAGGAATTTTAACCGGATCAACTCCGATATTTTTTTCTGTTTTTCTGAATTCACCAGCCCATCTCCAAATATCTGAAAACATACGTCTGTGTAAATCTCTTACAAACTCTTCAGTAAGAATTTTTTCAACACTTAACTTTCTTCCGAGCAGCCATTCGTTTGCTTTCTCAACTCCAAGCTGTTCAAATTCATCTAAATCACCACGAGTGGTAATTGTTGGAATCAGCAACCCTTCCTTTTCATCTTCATCAAGAGGTGTTTGACCATCTGTGTAATCGAGATCTAATCCCATAAATATTTCGGTAATTCGTTTTTAATTTTTTCTGCTCTGTCTTTGATTGCTTTTTTAAGTCTCTGTTCTGAATTCTCCTGATCTTCAAGTTTCATTGTTTGGGATGTTCTCATTACAATTTCTTTGGCTACTTTATTTGCCTGTTTCTCAATCATCTTTTCTAATGAACCATCTTTGGGGATAAAAGTATATACAAAATGCATTTCGAGAGCATCTGCAACTTCTTTTAGTTTCTGAATAGAAATGGACCCATCGTTTTCCCGTTGTTCAAATTGGTTTATATTCTGTGAGCTTACATTTAACCTTTTACCCAGTTGTTTCAGCGAAATATTTAGAGTCTTTCGAAGTGTATTTATCCAACCGTTTGCTGGAACTTCCAATTCTTTTGATAGTGATTGGATTTTACCATATCTGCGGTCAAGCTGTTCAATCATTAGTTTTTGTCTGTCTTTGCTCATAATTCACCATTTTTAGTCGAAAATTAAAGCTATAACTTGATAAATTCAATAAATATTTCAAGCTATATCTTGATAAATAATCACCAGAATTAAAGCTATAGCTTGAAAGATTCCGGATCGAGTCCGGAATGACAGATAAATTAAATCTCCGCCACTATTCCTTCAAACTTTTCGTAATTAACTTTTACTCCATCGTCCAGATCTATTTCAATCTGTTTGTCTGCGTAGTCCTTCATCAGCTTGTCGTATTCTCTGCATTCTATTTCTGCACTTCTTAATTCATCGAGCTGGTTTGCATCTGTTTTGGAGAGTGATGAGCTCTTTTTCTCAAGTTCTGCAATTTCATTCCTTAAAAATTGAAGATGTTTAAGCAAATAGTTGTTTCTTATTTTCTGAACAGTGAACTTGTTCATCCTGTGCATATAGACTAATACCTGGAAGTAACCGTTCTCCGATGAGAATAACCAGTATATTGGTTTTTTCTGATATACTTTGCAGTGGTAATACCAGAAATCATTTATCAAGTAATCTTCAAGATCGTGATCTAAGCATTGCTGAATGAAGTTTATATTTTCAGTTAGTGTTTCATCTCCCCACACGGTTTCTATGAAATGTTTAATCCTGAAAACAATATCATCGGAAAATCTTCCATAGCTGCCAAGCATTGGAATAATACCGTCTTCATCTATTTCAAATGTTACATCTTTCTTTCCGTTGTGGAGGGGTGATTTAATTTTATATACTTTTATTTCGTCTTCTGTTGGATTTGGATGTGCAATATGCAAGTCCGGTTTATCTAACCTATATCTGCCCATAAAACATCCGATTGCATAAGAAAGAAGCTGCTGTATTATCACATCTTTTTTTATAAACTTTTCTAAACCTTCTTCTCTAAGCTTTGCAACATTTTTCTGTGCTTTTTCAAGCCTCTTAAAATCTAATTCTTCCTGTAAAATTGTTAAATCTGTTAATGGCACATCCGGAGTTAGCTCATCCCCCAAGCCGTAGATATCAATAAATATTTTATTTAGTTCTTCTTCATTTTGATGAAGTTGGAAGAAATCTTTTGATACTTGCGAAATCCATTCTGAAAGCGAGTTGGTTATTGTTTTGTTTGCATTTATAATCAATGAATTTAATCTGAAGTCCCAACTAGTTTCGCGGGAATCCCAGTCCTTTTGAGAAATTAGAATGTTACTCTTCACTAAATTTATTACCAATTGAGGATCGTTAATTTTAATGAATGGTAATTTTCTGTAATCTCCAGATTTAAAATGCATTGTTGGGTTTAATATTTTGCTTATTTCCCAAATACATTTAGTGTTTAGAATGCCCAAGGCATATATTTGATTATCACTATCTTCAAAAAATGCACTAATCCCAGAAGCATCAAAAATAAATCCCCCAGGATAAAATCTCATCGAGATCCCTTTTGAGGCAATATCTGCCCATGATATTGAAGACTTAAAAACATAATCTAGATTGAAATTATGTGCCCATATTCTGTGCCCATCTGGGTGCAGCCTAGTTTGCAGTTCTAAGCCATCATTTTCCCAATTCACCACAAACGAAATATTACCGAACCATTTTCTCTCGTCACCACCTTTATTATAGGGGAACCATTTTGCTTGTGAAATCTTTGCCTCAATTCTATTTTTAGCATTAAAATATATTCTCTTAATCGATACTTCAGACCAATAATGAACATACTCATCATTATTCCCTGTTGCCATACCTTCTCTTGCTTCACTTATCTCATTAAACGATTCATATTCTGTAAATATTTTAAAAATTTGTTCGCTTACCCAATAAGCAATTGGTGAGCCAGGGATTTTTGAAAAATTAGATTGAGCAATATTTGAATAATAAATTAACCTGCCATCATCAGTATTATTAAACTCGCTATCCCCCTTTGAATAATCAATAAATTTATACCTAAATAGAGGATTAGTTTTTGCCTTCAAGAATAAGATTTCTAGATGCCCTTGATAAAACTCCTGAAAAGTTCGCTCAATAAGTCTAAAATAAATGCCTACTGCTTTTTCGTCCTTTCTTTTCGTTATCACCGCACATACAGAGCCGAAATCTGCGCCAAATACTCCTCTACTTAAATGAAGCAAAGAATTAAACGAATAATTAGTAATGATTTTTTTTCTAAGTCTTTCAAAAGTTGAAATAAACATCCAAGATGGTGGAGTTATAAATGCAAATTTACCTTTAGTTACTAGTCGATTTGGAAATACTTCCATAAATACTGTCATTAAGTCCGATTTAGAAATCGGATATTTTTTGTTCACAAACTTTTTTAAACTTTCGTTCATATTCTTTTGCCCCATATAAGGTGGGTTAGTAGCAACAGAATTATATTTATAAGAAAGGGTAAGTAAAACATCAATGAACGGTTTTATTTTATTATAGATGGTTTGCTCTTCAAGATCAAATTCGTCTTTGCCTGCTTTATTTTTTAGTGTGTTGTAATGTTTTTTAATTACATCAACAACATCACTTTTCAAATTTAGTATTAAAGCAGAACCAATATTTTTCGCCTGGTTTAATTCTTTCAATGCCCATTCAAGTTCATCAGCATATTGTTTTGCGTCTTCATCTAAAAACCTGTAAATCTCTCCCTGTGTAAAGTTGGCAGCTTCCGGAAATGAGTAAACATTAGGCATTAAATCACTTTTAAGAATATCCGGGTAATAAGAAGCGGCTTTAATAAGCACAGCAAAGTTTGCAAGCTGTGCCGCTCTGTCATCAATATCCAATCCATACAAATTATTTTTTATAATGCTTTCAACTGCGTTGCGTGTGCTGTAACCTTCTTCCTTATACATCTTCATCATCAAATCAAAGCCAACAACAAGTATATGTCCAGAGCCGGATGCCGGATCGAGTAAAGTAAGCTGTGTAATGTTATCTATAATTGGTTCTGGTTTGTAATTCTCTTTGTCGCTTGGCTCCACAAAGTATTTCATCTCACTTCGTATTGGAGAATCGGGATGCTTATCCAGCCAGATTCTTCCAACAGTATTTTCAACCATATATTTTACAATCCACTTGGGAGTAAATATTTGTGTTACTGCCGGAATGTCTTCAGGGCGTGCTTTCTTCTTTTTCTTAAAGCTGGCAAACACTTCATCTTTTTTATCAGAGATATAAAACTGGTAAAGCCAGCCGATAAGCTCTACTTCTTTATAATCATCTTCTTCAAATGCATCATTATCATTTATCAGTTCAACAATTCCGCCGCTTGAAAGAAGGTTATTGGGGAGAAGAAGTTCTGTGTAGTCATCAATATGTCCAAATATTCTGTTAAGAAGTTTCTGGTTTCTGCAATATGTTGTAAGGAGTAAACCAAATGCTTTTTCATCATCGCTTTCAATTAAATACTGGTTTAATAATTTCCTCACATCATCACGGAGTATTTCTGTTTCACCTTTTCTTGCTTTCTGTAATATTACCGGATCTCTTAGCTCTTCAGATACATATTCATAAACCGAATCAATGTATCCATTCTTAGAAAGTATTTTAATTGCAATAAGTCTGTTAAACCACGTGTAAGCGGCTTCCTCAATTATATCATCAACTGTATGTCTTGCAAGAGCAGATTTTAAGTTCTGCCATTTCTTTGGAACAGTAGTATCATTAAAAACATCTCCGCGAAACATATAACCACCAGCAACAGGGGTTACATCTTCTGTTACATTACCTTTTTTATCAATGCCCCAATAAGCAATTCTCTGTTGCACTCCTTTAAGAAGAATGATGCGTGCTTTCTTGGCGAAGGTTTTTATTTTGTTAGTGTTCATAATATCATTATCATTATTTTTATTATTTAGCTCTTGTAAAGCGAAATATTACATAAAGGCTTTTAATTTATCCTTCAACATAGCCCGGCGCTTTTTAATAAATTTGGGAAACTCAGAAAGGCTCAGGATTTCAGGGAAAAGATGCTTTTCACAAAATTCTTTGGTGTTAACTTTTTGCTTTGCAGATTCTTTTTTAACCCATACATCCAGATCAATATCGTTTTTGGAAGAATTCTCATTCCCATCTAAGAATTGTAAATTAGAAATACTATTATAGTTATCGCTATTTAAATAGAATGTTATTTCTGAATCTGGAATACCAAGTTTTTGCAAATCTTTTCGCTTGAATAATGATTCTGCAAAAATATGATCTTTATGAAAGTCATTATTTCGATAATCAAGGTTTGGATATAAAATTGATAAGATTGAGAATGCCAAAGGATCATCCTTCTGAACAGTTAAAAGATTATTTATATATTCTTCATCAAATGTCATATCTTTTGTCGTACCTTTTAACACCTTAACAATTTCATCAAAAGGAAAAGCTTTAATTGAAGATTTTATTTTAACCTTAGAGATATCATTAGTGAAGACACTTCTTATTCTGGCGATTATCGTATCAGCTTGTCCACCAAAAATTCTTTTAATTAACACAATTTGCAGCCATTTTTTAATTGTTTGCCGGTCAAATTCAAATTCTTTTTTCTTATAAAAATTCTTATAAATATCAAGGTGATATAGATAATAGATGATTGGAATTATTGCATTTTTAGATGTGAGTGTCTTATCGGTAAACCCAAATGATTTTACCAAATCAAATGTATTGTGAAAAGCTGATTTTATTGGCTCCCACTTTGCTTCAAAGTCCTTTGCATTTTCAATTGAAAAATTGGTTACTTTAAACTTAATATCTGAACTAAAAAGAACTAAGAATGTCTTAAGAATTAAATCCTTATTAATAAAAAATCCCTTATCCCTGATTTCATCAACTAGTGTGTTTATTTCTTTTCTGGCATCCTTCTTTGTCCAATTTGCAATTGCAATTGAAAGCAATAAATCAGAAAAATTTAATGGTTCGCCTCCACTATTAATTCTAATAAAAATGTTTAGCGCTTTGTCAATATTTTGTTCCTTCTCCAGAAAGTAATTTATTATTCGTTCCGTGTGTATTGCTTCTTGAAGACGTGATAATGTCTCATAAGTGAATTCGTTTTCTTTATATGAATGTTTATCTAAGTATTTATTAAACTCAAAATTATTTTTTAAGCCAAGGATTATTGAAACTAAAAACCATTTGTTTGGTTCTTTATTGTATTCATCTTTGGTTAAAAATTTGAACTCATAAATTCTACCATCTTCTTGGTCCCCAAGTTCATTTAGAATGTTTAGATATAATTTTCTTGTTGGTATACTATCCTCTGTGTTTGCCCACCAAAGCCTAGGTAATTTATAAGCATAACTACCTTTGAGCCCAATGTAAATTGAAGCAAGTCGTTGCTGTCCATCAAGAACCGCAAGAAAATCATTGGCTCCATTTGTATCAAACTCATTATTGTGAGTTTGATAACGTTCTCTGTAATTTTTCAAGAAGCTATAAAATTTATATTGAGTTTTCGTAGCACCTTCAACCCGCCAAAATAAGAATGAACTGATTGGATAACGACGCATAATGGAATCAAACAACCATTCAATCTGTTCGTTAGACCAAACAAATTCCCTTTGAATAGCTGGTAGTAATAGATTATTAGCTTCAATATCTTCTATTGAACTTGCAATTGTAATGGGTGTCTGAAATGACATTTAATTCCTCTTTTGATAATCACTTATTTAATAATTATAATTTTATTTTCTTTTAGCTGAGCGAGCAGTCTCTTTTTCAATTCACTTAAATATTTATCAAGCTGCACTTCATTTTCAATAACAGTTGAAAGATCGTCAATCACAATAGTATTTTTTTCTTTTTTACCTTCTTTCTTTGCTTTATAAGAAAGAATGGTTTGTATGCTCTTAGCTCTAAAATCATTCGCCTGAGAGATGAGAAGTTTCAGGTTAGAAATATTCTTTTCACCATCTATTACTTTTAATTTTGATTCTTTAGACTGATATGGCACTTCTTGTTCTTTTATTTGTAGCTGCTTTATCTGTTCCTCTAAATCTTTATAAATCTCCTCGTAAGTTTTCTCAGCATCTTTTTTCAGCTTTTCAACTAATGTCTTAAGACTCTTTGAAAGCTCTTTATAAATAGTGCTAACCTGCGGGAACTTGTCTCCTGGTAAATCATCCTTTGCAAAGTATTCTTTGAGGATTTCTCCCTTCTTTTCCTCTGCTTCATCCAGCGAATCAAAGTTTATCTGATTTTCAATTGTAAATTCCCTGATGGCTTTGTATCTGTCAAATTGGTCGTTCAGAAAATCTTCCACTTCTTTACAATTATCGTGATAACCTTTGAAGTCATCTACAAATTTTATAAGGTGGTCAAACAAAGCTTTGGGATCACGTATATCTAAAATTTTCTGTAACACTTTAGTGAATGTGTTGAAATGTTTACCGAAAGGTAAGCTTGAATATTCATCACTAAGATTGGAGTAATGATCATATTTAGAATTTACATTCTTCTTAATTTCATCAACTAACGCAAACGAATCACTATCTTCTTTTAGGTCCTGATTAAATATTTGTCTGAAGGCTTTTTTTACATCTCTAATTCTATCTTTACCAATTTCTTCCTGAGCCTTTATTACTATTGCCTGGCGTTCATTCTGTTTTACAGCTTTATCAACAAATGTGTTTATATCAATCAGATCACTGCGCCATTCAAATTTTCTTTTCCCTTTCTTGAATAATCTTATCAGGATATCAAGAGTTGCTGTATCTTTCCATCCGTAAGGTGGCTTTTGAAACTGAGACGTAACATCAGAAACAGTAATAGAATCACCAAGATTGGCTATATATGAATTAACCAGTATTTCCGCTTCCGTTAATCCCGTCTCGGTGGAAAGCTGCTGATCAGATGCTGATTTTTTCAAGTCATCATTTGATTTTGCATAAGAGTTTGCCAGATGGTTTTTCTTATAAATTTCTGATAAATGCTTTTCAATAGCGCTATCAAATCTTTCTGTCGGAGTTGAACCGGTAAGATCGGTAGACTTAATTATCTGCTGATTTGAAATAAAGGGCGATGAGTTAAATTTATCATTAAATCTTTTTCTTAAATCCTCAGCAATTTTATTTGCTTGGTCACGGAATTTCTCAATGGCACGTCTGCGTGTTCCCGTAGCTGAATCTGCATTAAGCCTGATGAATTTCTCAGACTTCACAAAATGTTCAAAGTCTTTTCTGAACGCTGTGTCTTTATTAAACCAGTCATTTACACAACAAACAAGATCATTTTTATTTGTGCTTAAAGCTTTTACGTTAGGTTCAGTCTTGTCAAATACTGAAACAAGAACATTTATATCTCCGCTTCGATAGATTTCTTTATCGTCGAGATTCAAAGACAAAGAAAAGTTATTGTTACCAAATGTTACTTTTTTCTGAAAGCGAATACTTTTTTCAAAAATATCTGAGTCAAAATAAGTTAATCTATCATCGAGTGTAATTGTTGTGTTATTGATTTGCTTTGCAACATCAATTTCGTCTTCCTTATAAAAATTATACCTTTCATCTTCTTTATATATAACTGTTCTTTCAATCAGGAGATCCAACACCTTTTGAATTTTATTTTGAAGATCAAGTCTGTTTACATCAGGTTTGTCAAGTAGAAGCAGAATTAGATTATCAATATTCGGAGGGAATGTTAGTTTTTTAGTATCTGTAATATTAGATATCATAAACAGAGTATAGACAACTTTCTTAGCAAATTCATCTTTTCTAATTTCATCAATACTTAGAGCTGGTTCCAGTATCTTATTTGCGTGGTGCGTGACATTGCTTTTTAATTGATCGTTAAAGAAACTATCAAAAGTAACAAATGAACCCACCTCAACATCCTTAAATAGTTTTGCAGTGAAATGAGTTATACCAAGAATAGATCTCTCATTATCTTTTACTTCTTTAATTACATAACCGAGGTTGGCAAAGTTTTCAAAAACATCTGATATAAGTCTGAACTGGTACGGGACAAAAGGATAAGATAGAACAAACTCTTCCCTATTTTCAAAACTTCTATACCTGTCGTGATCAAATATGAACTGGTTTTTAATTTCCTCTTTATTCTTTTTATAAAAATCAGTCAACTCCTTAATACCTCCAGAATTTTTATCAAGTAATCTTTTCTGAGTGATATAAGTTGTGTTCTGGCTTTCGAGAGAAATTCTTGTCTCAAACCTTCCGAGTATTTTGCCAAAATCCTCATTCCCATTCTGAGTGCCGCCAACAATTTCTTCCAATGTTTGTTGTGCAGTACAGGTAATCCAGATTTTATTGTCGCATTTTGCCCCTATCTCTTCAACAATTGTTTGTAAATTAAGTAAGAGGCTAGTATTTGTCCCAATATATGCACTTATCTCATCAACAAGGAAAATCAATCTGTAACTGTCAGGTTTTGCAGCCAGGTATTCAACAAACTCCGGAATAAGATGATCTGATATAGTAATATCATCAGGGTTCTTCAACTTGTCTCTCAATGAATCTATATCAAGAGATTTATCTAATTCCTTCGCAATTTTTAATACATCATTCAGCTTTAATGATGCTATCTGTGAAGCTTTAGATTCCCAATCTGCTTTTAATTTTTCTTTAATTTGCTTCTTAAATTTTACAAACACGCCTTCCTGATCAAGATGCTTTTCTAACAATAATGCAAGTGGAATGTTTGTGCTGTTATATCCTCTGAATGCATTGAACTGATTGAAAAATATTTTTGTGATCTTTTCTTTTTCATCTCTTTGTCCAGATACGGCATCGATATTAAAAATGATTGTGTCTGGTTTTATCTTTTCAATTTTCTTCTGCAAGCTTTTAATATTACCCGGTGATGCATCTGAGAGAACATCTTTATCCGGTTTCTTTATCTCATCCAAAAAATGATCAAACGCTTTTTCAGAATACTCTGGTTTCAGACAATAAAAGATATATTTAATAAAGTGGGATTTACCTGAACCATAAAAACCATTTATCCAGATACCCGTTTTATCCTGCTTGCTGTTAATCAGGTTATTCAGATACTTGTATAAATTATCTATGATCGTCTGCGTAAAGACATACTCATCAATTTCTGATTTTACAGTTACATCATCCTGTTTACTAACAACAACAGCAGGGTTGATTTGTCTCTCAATGTCCTTTTGAAAAAGTTCTTTTATTTTCATTATAAACTCACTTGTTTAATACTGATGCTCTATAGACTGTTTCGTGATTTATTTCGTTAAACAGATAGAAATGATTGTTCTCGTATTTGCCAGGGTAGAAAACTAGAATTTTATATCCACCACCACTCACAAACTCTTCAAATCTTTTCAGGAATTCGCTTGCTCTTAAATATGGAAAGATTGAACCAAAGCCGTGAACCAGCACATATACTTTTTTGTATTTACTTGGCAGCTGGAAATGAACTCTGATTTTTTTATCAATTTGTTTTAGAAACTCTATGCTATCCGCAGTCTGCTTTAGGTTTTCTCTTGCTTCACTTTCACTCTCTTCTTTTTCTTGATTTACAAATAGATCGAATAGAGAATCCTCACCAAGTTTTTCAGTTTTCAGATAATTGATAAACTCATCATAAATATTTATAACCATACACTCCTGAAAAATATCCGGTCTAATAAGTCTGTTTTTTAATTCATTTATTTCTGATCTGATTTGATATTCTTTATTCGGCTCGTAGCAGTATATATAGGCAGGGAAAAATAAATTTCCAGTTTCGCGGTTTTGGAATTCTCTTTTAGATAGCTCCTCAAATAAATCTGATAGTTTCATATTCTCCCGATAATTCTTTCCCGTTGTTCTCTATTTAATAACGCAAATTCTAAAAACCAGGGATCGCCAAGCTTGACAAAATATTTCCAGAAATGATCCGCTGATTCAAGTAAGTTTAATTTATCATTTACCAAAATGCCTACTTCTTTTAATATTCTCTGAATCACCTGGATAACTTTTGCTCTTGTAGTTTCTGACCACTCTTCAATTTCCGGATGTTCAGCAGTTTTCTTAGCCAGAAATACTTCAATTTCTCTTTCACTAAAATCTTTTTTTAAGCTTTTCCATTTATTAACAATAACATCTTTCATAAAATCATTTAGAATGGGATAAGCTTTAACCGTGGAATAAAACAATAAGATTTTCCTTTCACGAGTGGACGCATTTTCAAATTTTTCCCAAACCGATTTATCTACAGCTTTATTCCTTATTCTGATTTCCTGCAAGACTCGTTTCCTTGCAGCTTCTGAGTTAATCTTGATAATATTCTTTTTAATAATTTCGTCTTTTTTCAACTCCAATTCATCATTAAGAATATATTTTAATACTCTCGTAGTCTCGTCTAATAATAGCGAACCTGCCGTAAATGAGGCTGTGTATTTCATCTAATTCAAAACTTAAAATTTGTGCTAAATTTGTAAACTTGTTCATAAAAATTACAAATAAAAGAGAAGATTAGCTTGTTTCCTCCACAAACTGATTTACAAAATATCTAGGCTTGAATTTGGGTAACATATGTCATCAACGATTTCACAATCAAACCATTGAGCATTTTCAAAATAATGGTGTAGATGTCTAGGAATATAAATTTCCCTACCACTAGTTACTGTTACTGCACCTTTTAATTCTGTGCCTGTATTGAATTTAATTCTCACAAATCTTTTTGTTCCATCATTTACATTTGCATATTCAAAAACTTCTCTGGGAATCAAAAATAAACCCATATAATTTCTTTTCATCAAATCTTGGCGCCACATTCTTTTTGATAAAACTTTCGTGGGATTCATTTTAATTCTCCTATTTAACCGCTAATGTTTGCAAATGGTTTTTTGGAATAATGATTCTCGAATTGTTGGATCAATTCTTTCTCAAATTCTCTTGGATCATCATTCGGCAAACTCTTCCAACAGATTTTTAATTTCTTATTGTCCTTTATCTGCCAAATCAACCTTCCTCCCCAATGCCCTACGGGTTGTCCCTGACCAAATTTCATAAATTGCTTCATTCGTTTATTTAACGTTGCATCAGAAGACCCACCTCCTGATTGTCCGATATAAACAACCAGAGTATTATCTACCCATTTATCTTCAAGAGTCTGAACAGGAACTGTGGGATTTTTTTCTTTGAAATGTCCACCAACGCTAATAGAAAGAAATTCTTTAGGCCCTTCATTTCTGAGAACAAAATAAATTCCTTTTCGATCAGGAACATTAGTGCAATTGTTATTCATTAGAGATTGGATTTCTTCAAAACCAAAAAAGCCAAACGATTTCATTTCTGAAATGTTATCAAATAGCATAATAACCTCCCTGAATGATGATAAAATGCTTAATTAAATATTTGTCTTACTCACCTACTCAGCTCTTAGGAAGGATTCTTTGCGGGACTTGCTCATAGTGTCAGCAACTTTCCAATCATTACTGGAAAAATAATGATTACCACTAGCTAAGTGCAAAGAATTTTTGGTTATTATCTCATAAATAAATTCCAAATCAACGACTCATTAAGTATTTTTGGAATTATTTTTCATCACAAACAAGGGAGTTCAAATGAATACGAAACTTAAACCAGACAATAATAATATTAAGGACATTGAGTTTGAAACTGCTGAAAAGCACAAAATGGGTATGGTTACTGAAGATAGTGTAATAAAAAGATTAACTGTCATTGCAAAAACCTATAAAGCTGAGATATTAAGAAGAGTTGAGCCCCCACAATACTCAGAAGTTGGAGAATGTGATTCGATATTATTTGACAATAGCGGAATTTATTTGATTGAGATTAAAAGATATGGTGGAGTGATAAAGAACTTAAATGAAACACTAGAAAAAATTTCTATAGAACAGGGTGAAGAGGTTATAAAGATAGATAATCCAATAATTAAATTGTACGACAAATCTAAAAAACTGTTTGACTTTATTGCACACTCCGCAGAGTGGAAGTTAGCGAATAAATTTTCTCAATATGGGAGATTAAGCGATGTGATTCCTGTCTTTTCCGTTCTTTGTTTTGGACCCACTACCGAAATTACTAAATCAAATTATGATATAAATAAATTACTTGTATGTAATTCCAGAACATTGGAGAAACGACTATTAGAATTCATAGGCTCCAAACCGACGGTCATAGGATTGGCACAGCTTGCTAAGAAAGCTACATCTACCTGGACCATTCAAGGTATACTAAAGGTAACCGGGAAGGCTGGATTTATCAGATGTTACCCCGTCAGATTTTTGGGTAAAACTACCATACCGAATGGAATAACGATGATTAAGGGAACTAAAGGAAGCAGATTGACAATAACATATGATGACAAGATTAAAATAATCACAAAAGAAATAGAGTCGATAATCTTCAAGTATAATGTCAATAATAAATGGGATAAGATAATGATTAGCGCAAATTCAAATTTTGTTTGGACTTCTGGAAGCAAATAAGAATAATAGTCTTTAATAAATTTTTCGAGCAAGAAATATGGTATAAGAAAGATATACTAACAACATATGGAGTTACTATGTCTTTCACTATTGGGGCTGATCCTGAGTTGATCTGCCACAGAAACGGTCAGTTCGTTCCTGCTCATAATTTTTTCAAATCTAATTCAAGCTGCGGATTAGATGGTTGCGAATCGGTTTTTGAAATAAGGGGGTTCTACGATGAATCAGTTATTGATCTAACATCAAAGATATATCAGGTGCTAGATTATGCACACGATAAAGCACCCGATCTTGAGTTCATCTCTGGTCATTATGTTAATGATTATTCCATTGGGGGCCATACTCATTTTTCTATCGATCCGCTTCCTGAGATTATTGATGGATTGGATATTGTCCTTGGTTCTCTTAGTAACTGCATTGATGATAAAGTGCAGAGACAGAAAAGAGAACGTTCTGGTTATGGGAAGAAGGGTGCTTACAGAAGAAAGAGTTACGGTTTTGAATATCGTACACCTGGATCATTTCTTCTTTCGCCTTCGGTTACTTTGGTTCATTTCACTTTATCAAAGCTTACTGTTGTTGGAGTTCTTGAG
>Ga0172367_10002944_pt1 | contig 22741 bp, 13 predicted proteins | sample Lak10m_FD_114542 | JGI IMG/M metagenome (GOLD analysis project Ga0172367, IMG submission 114542) | Freshwater microbial communities from Kabuno Bay, South-Kivu, Congo - kab_022012_10m | ecosystem: Environmental > Aquatic > Freshwater > Lake | place: Democratic Republic of the Congo: South-Kivu... | reverse complement strand
TTTATCCAAAACAGAGGATATAATTAAACAGATTAAAAATAAAATCAAAACCAATATGAATATTTTAGAAAATAAAGAAAAACAATTAAACTCAAATGAAAACAAAATTCAATCAATTATAAATATAAATATAATGAATAAAGATATCATCAATACATTTAATGAATTGATTAAATCTAATATCACCAATATCAAAAAACAAAATGAAATTTATGATAAAATAAAAAAATATAATATGAAAATTTCAATATTGGAAAAAAACCCTACTTATCCAACAGAATGGATTGGTGGTAAAGTTCCAGGAGAAATTATTGAAACAGATGATGGATACAGAGCAATTTATGAAGGAAATTCTCGTTCCTTCAAATTTCAAAATATAAAAAATTCACCCAAAACATTTGCTTGTATAAATAAAGAAGATTGTAGAATTAAAGCAGAAACTCATTTATATGAATATTATGATGAATTAGGAAAAATTACAAATAAATATAGATATGTAAATTTTAATACAATTGAAATTCAACTTTCACAAGATAAAACATTTATAACAGATAGCAAATTTACAGGATTAATTGATGATAATAGAATTGGATTAAGATATGATAAACGATATGATAAATATTATATAACATATATAGAATCACCTAAGGTACATAAATTATTTACTGATTTAGCATTTGGTATTTTGAGAGCAAAATTTGCAAATGAATGTGAATTTGATTTGAGAGAAATTAATGTAATTGATACAGATAATATAAAATTAATCCAGACAATCAAAACAAATAATAATGAAACTAATAATCAAGATAATAAAATTAAATTAAATGTTGATGGTTTAGAAATGAATAAATGGATAAGAGGAAAATATGCTGGAACAGTTTTTCAACGATCAAATCAATTAAAATGGACTGTAGTTGTAAAAAAACCTGATGGAAGTGTAGCAACAAAAACACTTTCATTTACAGAAGAAACAAAAGATAAAGTTTGGAAAGAAGCTGTTGAAATTAGAAATGGGCTGTCAGATGCTTTTGAATTAACATCAAACAAGATAAGAATAATTGATGGAGATAAAATTGAGGTAAAATTAACAAAAGACCAAATAATGACAACTGATTATAAATTTTTAGATATAGTTGAAAAATATCCATTATTTGCTTCCAAATCTGAAGGTGATAGTTCAAAATATTATGTGAGTATGATGATTGGTAAAGAACAAAAACAATTTCATAATTTTATTACAGGTTGGGGTATGGTAGATCATATTGATAGAAATCCAATGAATAACTGCTTAAGTAATTTGAGAGAAGCAACACATAAATTAAATAATAATAATATAACAAAATCTGAAACATCAAATGCTATTGAATTAGGTGTCACTTATTCAGCAAAAGATAATGCTTATAAAGCAAGAATTAAACAAGATGGTAAAGAAATATCCAAACAATTTAGTGTGAAAAAATATGGTAAAGAAGAAGCATTAAGACTTGCTATAGAAACTAGAAAAGAATTTAACATTGCTTATAATTGTCTTAATGGATAAAAATTTATTTATATATAAAATTGAATAATTAAAAAAGTTGAAAAAATAAAACAATATAAAAATGTATATATATACTAATTATTAATTAAAAAAAATGTCTAAACAATTAATTATCGTTTCAGGTGCTCCTTATTCTGGTAGAACAACATGGATTAATAAAACCTATAGTTCAAGTGATTATGTGATAGTTGATGCAGGAGAATATCCTAATTTATATGTAAAATCTGAAAGAAATAATACATCAAAATTATTTGAGGATACTATTGATGATTCTAGAATTTGGTGTTTAGAAAAAGTTAGAGTATTAATGGAAGGTGAAAAATCAACAGAAACACAACAAGAAGTTCAACAAAAGACAGGAGCTCTAAGAATTGTATTAAGTTTAATTGCTTGTCGTCCAGATAGATGGAGAGAATTTATTCAATTGGCTATTTCTAATGAATATGAAATTGTGTTGAAATTTCCACCTAATAAACATTTGTTTTATTCAACAAGACATAATACTTCAATTGAACAAGATAAATTTATTGAAACAAAAGTCATTAATAGATTTCCAAAAGATAAAAAAGAAGTTTATCGTAAAAATGGTGAAGGGGAATATGAAACTGTTATGATTGAAACAAAAGAATCAAGTCTTTTAAGACAAATAATTACAGAAACCGAATCAGCATATGCTTTTTATCTTCAAAATAGAAGATTTATTACAAGTGGTGAAGAATTGTTAAAAAAAATAAATGAACTATATAAAACAGCAATAATGGGAGAAATTAAAAGAGCTGAAAAGAAATTAAAAGATGTAGAAAAAGAAGCTGAAAAGAAGACAATAGAAGCTGAAAAGAAAGCTAAAAAAATAGCTAGAGAAGAAGCTAAAGAAGAAGCTAAAGAAGCTAAATTGAAAAAAGAACAAGAAACACAAATAGAAATTGAAGTTCAAGTAGAAGTTGAAACCCAAGTTGAAACCCAAGTTGAAGCTTAAGAATTAAGTGCATAATTTTTTATAAGATAATATTTTTGATTGATGTATTAAATAAATTGAATTTTATATTCACTTGATAGAACAATGGGTATTTTTTGATATATATTTTTTCTCCATTAGTAAAAAATCCTCCATCCAAACTAAAAATATATGCGAATGAATACATTTCATATAATAATTTAATTTTACCACTAATATCTTTTTTATTTATAATTTAATTATATATATGAATAAAACATTTTATAAATAATTTTACAACTTCAATCAAATAGTGTATAAAATTTCTAATGTGTAAAAAAATTAAAAAAATATTTAATAATAAAGTTTAATATTCACATTCTTCAAATGCTACAGGAAATGGAACAACATCTCTAATATTTCCATCCATAAGAGAACAAAAATTCACAAGTCTATCAAAACCTAAACCAGCACCACCATGAGGAAATGTTGAATTTTTTCTCAATTGAATATACCATTCAAGAACAGATTTATCCATTGATTTAGCATTCATTCGTTCAATAAGTTTATCATAATTGTCTTCTCTAATTGATGAACCAATTAATTCTCCTAATTGAGGACAAAGTAAATCAACAGCTTGACAAGTTCTTCCATCTTCATTAGCTTTCATATAAAATGATTTAAGTTCAATAGGATAATTATATACGAATACAGGTTTAGAATAAATATAATCGCAAATATATTTTTCACAATAAGAACCAATATCATCCCCCCAAATAGGAATTTCAGATTCTGTAATTTCTTTTGGATAAGTTTTTATAATTTGTTGTTTATGTTCTTCAACTAATTGAATTGCTTTGTCATAAGTTATACGTTCAAATGGTTGAGAAATGATACTTTGAAGTTTATCAATAATTCCTTTGGAAAGAAATTTATTTAATTCCTCATATTCTTTTACACATTCTTTAAGAGTTTGTGAAATGACATATTTTACAAGAGCTTCTGAAAAATCCATCAGTTGTGAGATATCAATAAAAGCAATTTCCCATTCTAAATGAGTAAAACATCCTAAATGTCTTTTAGTTTTTGATTTTTCAGCTCTAAATGAAGGATTAAGTGTATATACTCTAGATAATCCAGCGGTCAGTGCTTCTAACTGAAGTTGAGAACTTACTGTCAAATAAGCTTGTTTGTGAAAAAAATCCTCTTTGTAAATATCTGATTCGGACATTAATTTAATATTTGTTTCAAGTTGAGAATTTTTTTCTTCTGATTTATTTTCTGCTTTTTTAATAAGTTTATTAGTATCCAAAGTGGTAATAGTAAAAGCTTCACCACCACCTTCACAATCAGATGTTGTTATAATATTTGGGTCCAAATTGTAAAATCTGTTTGAATGAAAAAATTGATGGATATATTTTAGTAAAGTTGAGCGAATTTTATAAATATAACCAAAAGACCTAAATCTAGCTCTTAAATGTTGATGAGACCTTAAAGTTTCAAGATTAACAGATTTTGCTAAAATTATAGAATTTTTATCCTGAACTAAACCTATAGGTTCAATAGTTTCGCAAACCATTTCAATAAGCTGACCTTTAGCTGGAGATTTTATTACAAGACCTTTAGCTTTTACAGTTGCTCCTCTAAGATTATCTAAGGTATCAAAGCCAATTGTTTTATTTTTAGAACAAACAAGTTGAAATGCTTCAGAAGTCGAACCATCATATATTGAAACAAAAACATTATCTGTTTGAGACCTAAAATCTCTTACCCATCCTTGAACTTCCCATTCTTTTGAATAATTAACAGGTTCATATATTTCAGAATATAAAGTAAAATCTTGATAAATATCAATAAGTTGAATTGGAAGAGTTGATACTTTATAAGACATTTTTATTATTACTTATTTATAATAAATATAAAATCATTCATGTATAAATAATTTCAATTTTTTTTAATCATTTATAACAAATTCATAAAAATATTTTAATGTTAAATAAAATTCTTTTTCATTGTCAATAGATGAAATTAAGTCAATTTTCATTTTTTTAAAAAAATTTGTTTCAACTCAATAATTTAACATAATTTCCAATTTACTTAATTTGTTTATTTTTTCATCACAATAATTAATAATGTTTTTTATTTTCTTATCAACTATTTTATACTACATCTATCAATTGAATTTCATGATTTATCAATAATATTAAAATCAACAGCATAATTTTAATAATAATATATTTTAAGTATTAAATATATATGAAAACATTTTTTATACCCCCAATATAGATTAATTTTATTTTAATATAATAATATACATTATGACTCATCACAAAAAATCTTGTCAATGCGGTTGTGAAAAAAAACAATCAAAACAATCAAAACAATTAAAAAAAGAAACTAGACAAACTAAAGAACCTAAGAGAGAAGAAAAAAAATGTGGTAATTCTTGTGCTTGTAAATGTGAACAAAAATTTTATTTTCCTCTTCCAAACCTTCAATCCCAACCTGTTGGTGGTATGAGAGTTGGAACTGAAGCATGGTTTGCTCCTGGTTCAGTCCAATCTTGTTGTTCCATCTGTTCTACAGTTCAACCTGTTTATGCTAATCCTTGTAATACTTGTAGATATGAAAAAGGAAGCAGACCAATAAATAATACTGCTTATTTTACAATTGGTGAATATGTTTATTAAATAATCAAATAAGTAAAAAATTTAAATTTACTCATATTATAAGTTATAAAATGTTATATGTCTTAGAAAATAAACTAATTTTATATTATGGTGCTCGATAGAGACTTATTTTAATATTATATATATAATATTAAATCTTTAATACTAATATTTTCTCAACTAATGTGAACATTAAATAAAGTATTATAAGCTAATATATATCAAATAATAAAAAAATTGAAAATTCAATAAATTGAATAATGATATTTATACATACTAAAAGTATTAAACAAGCAAATACAATGGTTTCTTTTATTATTAATCAACTGTCAGATAACTACTTTTTTAAGGTTCCTGAAATTATTCAGGAACAAATAGTTCCTAAATCAGTTCATAATATCCTATTATGTGATACATCTGGCAGTATGTATTCATATTGGGCTAAGGTTGCAAATGGATGGAATTCATTGGTTGAAAAACTTGATGGAACTGTGTCAATCATATTGTTTAAAAACAATGCAATTAGATATACTGGTAAAACATTACCATTATACCAGCCTCATTCAGGGGAGACAAATATTATTGCTGGACTTGAAGAATTAGAAAAAGAAATTAAGAAAAATGGTTCAAAAGATTTAGTAAGAGTATTTTTTATTACTGATGGTGAAGATTCAGGAGCTAATTTTGAAACAAGATTCAATCAAATTATTTCCGAATATTATAAACCAATAAATCAAGTTGAATTTTATGTGATGGGATTAACAGGTAATTTTCCGGCTTACATATCTCAATCCATTAGAGCAAACATTCATACAGGACGTTCATCTATTCCAAATCTTTTTTGGTCTCAATCTTGTAGTGAATCAGAAATAATGGAAGAATTTAATTCAATAGCCAAACAACAAAAATCTGTTAGTAAAATTACTCTTCCAACTGAAGGTAAACTTACTCCTTTTAAAGATTCAACCAATACATTTTACACAGGAGATTGGGTTCAAGTTAATTCTCAAATGCTTGGACAATCCGACCAATTAAATTGGTTTGAATGTGAAGGTAATGTTTATCAATTAAATGTTAATACCAATCCAACATTTGACAATTTACTTGAAATGTTTGCTCAATGGGTAGGTCAACTTCAATCAACATCAATCAAATTAGGTTCTGATACAAATACCATCAAACAATATGCAACACAAACTAAATTGATGATGGAACAAATGTATCAAACTTATATTAATACAATTCCTATTTTGTCTGGTATGAAAACATTTACAGAACGTGTTGCTAACAAACAAATAAAAACAAAAACTTATCAATATCAAACATATTTGAAAATTGCTACCGATTTAGCATCAGGAGTAAGATTACAATTTATGAATAATATTGAGTTAGCCAAACAATTGAAAGGAGTTTATGTTGGTAAATATTCTCAAAAGGCTTTTGAATTGCGTTCCCACACTGATGAAGATTTTGAAAAGGACAAAGAATCATTTATTCAAGTTCTTGAAGATACTTTACCTCTACTTAAAGATATTGAATCTACAGAACATTGTGTAATTACATTGGATAATACATTAGATATTATTCGTTCAGAAGGATTTATTGATACCCTTCGTAACACACAATCCAAGATTGATTTTTTACAAAATATTGGAGTAACAGGTAATGGTGTCATGATTAATATCACTGATGCATCTACAATAAATCCATGGGTTACACAAATTAAAAATATTTCAACCAATTGTGCTATCCTTTCCACAACAGCTATTGAGGATTTAATTGATAATCCTCCACCAAATGCCCAGCTGACCCAATATGAAAAAGATAATTGTGTTGTTGCTATTCAAGTTGGTGATGGATATTTGGAAAAACTAAATGCTATAATTCCTTTATTTGAGAAAAAAGTAGCTGAAGCAATGGCACCTATTATTCGTTCAAGACTTTTTCAATTGATATGCACTTATTCAATTCAAAAATCACCTTTTACTCTAAATTATAATGCACATTTAGGGGCACTTTCTGGCCTCTTAGGTCATCTTCTGACCCAACCTAAATCAGAATGGAGAGAAAAAACAGTTAAAAAAATTAGATATACAGCAAATGTGTATCTAAATCGTGAAGGATTACAAAAATTTATTTCAATGTTATGGACTAATCCAGCAAGAGCAGTTGTAACAGAAATACCTAATGAAGAAATTAAATGTGAATCTATTACTAAATTATTATTAATGATTTTGATTTCAGCCCAAGATAAAACTCCAGAACAAATAGCAGAAGTTATGGGTCATGTTTGGAAAGAATATATTGGGAGAATTATTGGGTCAAAGAATCAAATCAGTGAATGGTTTGAATTAGATAATTCAGAAGCAATGACTAATTCTACAGGATTCCCTAAATTTGAATCAATTTACACTCATGAATATACAGTAAATAGTACTAAAAAAGCAATTGAGCAATCAATACGTTCAATTAAATATGTTAGACCAGAAGGACTTCAAGCAAAATTAGATTTAGATAAATTAAAGAAAGAGTGGAATGGTGGAAATGTTGGTAATTTAAGTTGGAAAGGATTGCAAGTATTTACAAATTCTATTGGATATAATATAACTGATGAAAACATTTTTCAATATGTAACACATGGAATAAGATATTCAGGTTCAGCTGAAAGACAATGTGATGTTGATTCATATACAGATTCAGAAGCTTGGGTAGTTAATGAGTTAATTGGATTAACTTATTCAAAGATGCGAGAACAAGTAATTGCAGACTATAAAAAATTTGCTTCTGATAGATATTTTGAAATATTTGCCAAAGAACATCAAACGGTTCTTCCTATGTCTCAAGAAGATATTATAAATGAAGCAAATAAATTAGGTATTCAAGTATGTAAAGAAACATTTGATACAGTTTATCAATTTAACCCAAATAACAAATTATTGTTAAATGCTTGTATGGCAAAAGATTGTTCTTACTATTTGATTCCAAGAACAGATTTTTCATCTCATATTGAAAGAATGAAAGCTAATCCAGATTTTATTCATAGTTATCATAGAACAATTTATGCTGATAAGAATAAACCTATAAATGAAATTATTGATGATTTAGCTAAAGGATATTATCGTCCAATTAAATATTCATGTGTTCCTCTTACTATATCTAAAAAAATACTTGTTGAAAAATATTCTGGAGATATTGAGTTGAATAAAGACATATATGAAACAATTTATGGTTAAAATCTGATTATTATATCTTGATTTCATCAATTAATTCCATTATATTTGAAACTTTAATATTTTTATCTATTTGACAAGACATATAATTGTATTTATTTATTTTATTATTATGTAAAATATCCTCATTACTTGAAATATCCTCATCACTTGAAATATCCTCATCACTTGAAATATCTTCATCACTTGAAATATCCTCATCACTTGAAATATCTCCATCACTTGAAATATCTTCATCATTATAAGCATCATAAGTATTATCATTATTAGAAACATTATTGCTTAATAAAATTTTTAAATATTTTTTAAATGTTTTATCATTATTTATTTGTAAATTTTCAGCAATATTAAAAATTGAATTTAATAGTCCATTTTTTAAATTATTTAATTCATTGTCATTAAGATTATTCATAATATTAGATAATTCAGATTTATCCATTTTTTTTTTAATGATACTTAAACAATTATTATTTTCATCAATTATTAATTCAGATGAATCTTTTTCAATTATTAGATTTGAATCAAACTTTATATTATCAATATTAGAGACATTAAAATTATTAAAATTTGAATCATCAACATTAGAATTATTAAAATTGGAATTATTAAAATTAGAATTATTGTTATCTTGTAAAATATCAATGTCATAAATAGTGTCATTATTATTATTTGTAATTTTATTATTATTATTATTAACAATATTTTTAACTATTTTTACAGCATCATCAATAGCACAATCAATAATTGGTTGAATTAAATTGATGTTATTAACTAATACTGATGTATTAACAAATTTATTATTATTAACTTGTTCATCATCACTTATTGTATTATAATCAATTTCACATGTATTGTCATTAAAAATTGGATAGTGACGTTTGTTAAATAAATTTACAATAAAATTTACAATAAAATTTACAAAATAAATTATAAATTGATATATTTTATTCAAATAATTTGAATCTGAATTTATATCTAACATTATATAATATATTAAAATAATTTAATCTTTATATATTATCAAATAGAAAAATGTTAAGTTGTCAAATATACTTTTAAGATTGGGTACATCCTGGTAATTCACCTTCTTCATCCCCATTTATATGTTGTTTATGATGATTATTTGAAATATCATCTTTAATATCATAAACTTTTTCTTTAATCCAAGTATCTTTGTTTTCAACAACTTTAGAATCTTTTGTTTTTATAAAAGTTTTATAATCATCTGAATTAAGAATATTTGAAGGATAAATATATTTAAATTTGATATAAAGTTTACCTCTTTTAATAGTCCCATTATTATTCATAGGTAATCCTAATCCTTTAATAAATTTAATATCACCATCTTTGATTATATCATTAAATTTAAAGTTATATTTATTTCTATCAGGATGAGCTTCCCAATACATTGAATATCCAGTCATAGCATCATAAATATTTATTGGATATATCATCACTAAATCATATGAATTTTTAATTTCCATATTATATTTGTCTATATCAAAAATAACAAATTTAATATTAATGTCAGCTTTAGTATCAGTATCTGAATCATAATTTCCTGAATTTTTTAACAACATAACAGTTTCATGATCGAAATTTTTGCTTATTTCTAAGGTTTTATTTAATTTTGTTTCTACAGTTCCTCTGCCATAACAAGCTCCACATTTATTAGATGGTTCAATAAATGTTCCCTTGCCCCCACAATCTCCACATACTGTTTGTTGTTGAGAAATCATTCCAGGACCAACTTGTCTAACAATTACTCTTATACCGGAACCTTTACAACCAGTACAAATGTTTTTGGATTTAGTTTTTGAACCAGAACCATTACAAGTTCCACATTTATCATGAACTGTGATATCAATATTTTTACTTAATCCATGAAAAATATCATTGACTTTTAATTTAACTCTTACCTCTTGAATTGGTTTTGGTTTAGGACCTCTTGCTCCCATTCCACCAAAAGAATGACCCATCCCACCAAAAGGAAAACCTCCCATACCTCCCATACCTTCCATACCCATAGCTCCAAATATTTCAGATAAATCATGAAAACCTTGAGAAAAATCAGGAGCTTCTCCATCACATAATCCAAATTGGTCATATTTTTGACGTTTTTCAGCATTTGACAATATTCCATATGCTTCAGAAATTTCTTTAAATTTAGATTCAGCTTCTTTATTATTTTTATTTTTATCAGGATGCCATTTTTGAGCTAATTTATAGTAAGCTTTTTTAATAGCTGAATCATCAGCATCTTTTTCAATACCCAATATACCATAATAATCTTTTTTTGGACTAGACATATTTTCTTAATAGTAATATTTATATATTAAGTTCTTAAATATATTTTATTATTATACTAATATATTTATTGAAAAAAATTTTCAATTTTTTATGCAACAACCCAATATGAGCCTGAGTTCATATATACAGAATATAATGTGATAGTTTTTTGGGGAGTTAAATTTATTGATGTAGTTAAATTATCTGGAGCAGTAGTAATAACATTAACATTATATGTTGGTGAAATATTAGAAATTACAAACATTTTAGTATAAGAACAAGGACTTAATGTCGAAATTGCTGGAAGTGTAAGTGTAATATCTGCAACTATTGGATTACATATTAAAACATTTTGTGTTGAAATACTAAGTGCTGAACTTGTTGTTATTATTGTATTAGATGATGTATATTTTGTTCCACATTGAGTTGGAGGACAAGGATATGAAGGATAAGGAGAAGGACAAGGAGGTCTGCAAGGATTACAAGGATATTGACCAATACAATTATTTGGATAATAAATGGGAGCACATTTATCTTTGATACAACAGCATTTAGGATATTTAGGACAACAAAATCCATATGTAGAAGATGAATATGATTCCTCACAATTTGATGATGATGATGACGATGATGATGATTTTTTGCAATATTTGTTTTTTCCCATGAAAGTTTTTAATATATAAAAATATGAACTATATTAATTTTATTATGGATGATAAAAAAACAAATAAAAAAATTTAGCTAAAAAATTATTTACATAGATGAATTTTAATACCAATATTTTCATAGTAATTTGAATATATTTCATAAGACTTGTTATTTTTCCAATTATCTGATTTAATTCTTGTAATTTTTTCAATATATTCAAGAGCATAAGGAGTGTCAAGTGAATATTTTGGTTCTCCATCCCACATAGCACAAATATTGTCCCAAGGATGTAATCCTGCTTCTTTTCTTGCTTTTTGAATACATGTTGCAACTAATCTATAATAATAAATTTCATCATTAGAAGAATCCCAAGTTTTATCCATCAACAAAACAATTTTATCTTTATATGAACCGAAATTAAACTCTTTATAAACCAAATCATCCGAAGACAAATCAGAATTAATTGTTTCAATTTTATATGTGTAATTGAACATAGTAGAATCAAATATATATTCATCATAACCAGATTCTTTATCACCATTATATTGATTATAAATTCCACCATCCTCAATAAAATTATCTAATTCTGTTGAATTGAGAGAAGATAATTTTTCATAAATGGATTGAATTGGTTTTCCATATTTTTTAAAAAATAATGCCTTGATAGGAATAATTGATTTTGTAATTTTAACATTATTTTTATTAATTGGTGATAAATCTAATAAATTACATTCTTCAATAACCATAGTTAGATAATCTTTAAATCTTGATGAATATCTAGTTTCAAGTGTTTCATCCCATAATAATCTAACAGATTTAACAGGTTTTTTCAATGAAATATCACAAGAACTTCTCATTTGGTATATTTGAATAATAATATTGTAGATAATATCAAAATCAATAGATTTAGCAATTTGTTCATCATTCAATTGAATATATTCTTGATTTTCTACCAAATGTACAGATTTATCAAAACTTGATGTAATATTCACTTGTCTAAGATAAAAATCTTTTAATTCCAAATATTTTGATTCACAAAAAAATGGAATGATAGATTTAAAATCATTCAACATAAATCCAATAATATAACTTAATGTGGATAAACTTTCTTCCCATTCTTCTTTAGTCTCTTTACCCTTAATCAAATTTCTTCCCATTTTAATATAACCATTATTTAAAATTTGAACCAATTTGTATAAAACACCAACCGCATTTTTTAATTCATAACTATCCATCAATTTAGCAAATTCTGTTCTTAATTCAGAATATTTTCTTATCATCCAAAGATTAATTGGATTAGTAATTTTATTATAATTTACTTTAAATGAAAAGATTGGATTTGATTTATGAGTTTTTAAATATAAATTCATATATTCTTTCCAAAATACAATTGAATTTGACAAAGGAATAACAATATCCTTCACTGTATCATGAACTCCTGATTTAGAAAATTTCAATGCTTCAGCTTTAGTAGCTTGAGAACCTAATAAATACAATCTAAGAGCATCAGAACCATATTCTTTAACAATATCCATTGGGTCTGGATAATTTTTTAATCTTTTAGACATTTTTTTTCCATCCTCCGCTAAAACCAATCCATTAACAATAACATTCTTAAATGGAATCATGTCAAACAAACTTGCCGACAACACAAGCAGAGTATAAAACCATCCTCTTGTTTGGTCTAAACCCTCAGCAATAAAATCTGCAGGAAGAATTGAAAATTTTTCTCTTATTGGGTTAATTTGATTATCATCTTTAATATAATTGTCTGTTTGAATATAAGGATTATTGGAGGAATCAAATTTTAATCCTGAATCAGGTTTCATACAATGTTTTTCCAATAATTCAACAATACCTACTCTTCCAACTGTTCCATAAGGCATCGCACCTGATTCAAGCCAACAATCAAAAATTTCACTTATTCGTCTATATACTTTACCATCTTTAATAATTTCAATATGATCAATATTATGTGAATGAAGGTCAGTGATGGAACCAAATTCTAATCCGGCTAATCTTTCCAATTCATATGATGAACCAATACAAATAATATCTCCTGTTTCTGATTTCCAAATTGGAATTGGAGTTCCCCAATATCTATTTCTTGATACTCCCCAATCTCTAGCATTTCCCAACCAATTTGCAAATCTTGCTTCACCTACTGATTTTGGAACCCAATTAATTTTTTCATTTAATCTTGTTAATTTTTCCCTCATATCCTCTACTTTAATAAACCAAGAATTAACAGCACGATAAATTAAAGGAGTATCTGAACGCCAACAAAATGGATAATTATGTTTGAATGAACGTTTATCATAATAATATCCTTTTTTCTTTAATTCAATGATAACCCAAGTATTTAAATCTTGTGCTGTTTTATCTTTGTGATTTTTATAAAACATTCCTTTGAGAGATGGAATTGTGTCAGAAACAAACCCATTCGAATCCAATGGTTGAAATAATTTTGATTCTTTGGTAATTAATCCATTATCCAAACATACTTGAAAATCATCTTGACCAAATGTTGGTGCGATATGGACTATTCCTGTTCCATCTGTATCAGTCACAAAATTTCCCAAAATAATTTTATAATCATTCACATAGTTATTGAATTCAAATACTGGTTCATATTCTAATCCTTCTAATTCATATCCAGCAAATTTTTCTAAAATTACAGGAACTTTCTTGCCAAAAATATTTCCAATTAATTTTTCACCACAAATATATTTGATACCATCCAATTCAACCAACACATAATCAATATCTTTACCTACACATAAAGCATAATTTGATGGAAGAGTCCAAGGAGTTGTCGTCCATACCAAAATATTTGCTCCCACCAATTTTTTCATTTTTTCTGTTTTTTCCAATTCAAAATTGATTTTAAGTAAAATTTTAATAAACAACGAATCATCTTGAACTTCTTGATAATTTTGTTGGATTTCAAAATTTGATAATGGTGTTGCGCATGATGTTGAATATCCCATAATTCTTACACCTTCATAAACTCTTCCTTTATCATATAAATTTTTGAAAACCCACCAAACTGAATTCATAAAACTCAAATCCATTGTCTTATATTGATTTTTAAAATCAAACCATTTACCCAATCTACCATATTGTTCTTCCCATTTATCAGCACATTTTTGAACAATTCCTCTACATGCTTCATTATAATTTCCAATTCCAAATTCTTCCACTTGTTGAGTTGTTTTAATTCCAAACTCTTTTTCAATTTCATATTCAATTGGCAACCCATGGCAGTCTATGCCTTGATAACGATAAACTAATAATCCTTTATTGTGAAAATATCTTAACACTGAATCTTTAGTCATTCCTGTCAAAATATGGCCAACGTGTACGTTTGGTTTATTCATGAATGGTGGACCCATATAAAAGACATATTCGGGCTTTGATTTATTGGCTTCAATTGATTTTTGAAAAATATCATTATTTACCCAATATTCATATACTTGTTCTTCACTCATCTTATTAAATTCAGTCATTTTTATAATAATACTTATAAATGATACTAATAATACATTTATTCAAATTATTTATTTTTCAATTTTTTCTTATATAAATAGTTATTTGAAATATTTACTGTAAATATCAGATTCTATAAAATTTTTCCATTTGGCTCTAATTTCTTCATTTTTCATTATTTCATTTCGTTTATTATAATTTCCTTTTTGTGTTCCAATCCAATAACCAAGTTTTTTAATATTATAGTCGTCATCTGTGGTGGATGGTTTTTTCTTATTTACATCAATGTAATTTTTAACCAAATTTAAATTATTTTCCCACACTTCTATATTTGACATGAAATATTTTCTATATTCATTGGAATTTACAAAATTTTCCCATTCATTTCTATATTGTTCTACATTCATTATTTGAACTTTATTTTTATAATTTTTAATTTGACAACTTATCCATTTTCCTAACTTATTTACATCATTATCTTTACTATCTTCTGATGGTCTTTTATTATTTTCATTGATGTATTTTTTTGCCTCATTTAAATTATTTATCCATGTTTCTTCATTTGATAAAAAATATTTGTTATATTGTTTAGAATTAACTAAATTATTCCACATATTTCTTATTTTTTCATTTTTCATTATTTCTATTTGTTTATTAAATTTACTATTTTGTCTTTGAATCCACATACTTAATTTTTTTATTTGTTCATTATCATCCACAATGGATGGTTTTTTTCCATTATCATCAATATATTTTTTAACAGAATTTAAATTTTCAATCCATTTTTCTTCTTCATTATTAACAAAATATTTCTTGTATTTTTCAGAATTAACAAAATCATCCCACATTTTTCTTATGTGTTCTCTTGACATTATTCTATTTTGTTTTTTATAATTTTGTTGTTGATGGCTTATCCATTTTGATAATTTATTATTGGAATCATTTTCATCACATCCTGATGGTTTTTTATTATTTTCATCAATATATTTTTTTACATTGTTTAAATTCTTCATCCATTCTTCTTCATTTGATGTAAAATAAGAACCATATTTCTTTGAACTAATAAAATTTTCCCAACTTGTTCTTATTTGTTGATTTCTCATAATTTTAATTTTTTTTTTATAATTTTTTTTTTGGTCGCTTAACCAATTACCTAAATTTTTAATTTTTTCATCTTTATCACAACTTGTTGGTCTTTTACCATTCAAATCAATATAATCCTTTACTTGATTTAATTTATCTTCCCAGCTCAAACATTTATATTCTTTGATTCCAATAGAATAATCTTTAACCAACTTTACATCTTTAATAATTTCTTCATCAACATTTAATTTGTCTGTAAAAAATCCAACTTGATTAATTTTAATTTTATCAACAAACTCTTCATCATATTCTTTAATTCCTGATAATGTTTCAAGTATTTCATCATATTGATTACACCATAGAAATATATTAGCTTTTTTAAATTTATTAGATGGATTTAATCTTGTAGCTCTATTTAATCTTTGAATAGTTCTAATTTTTGATTTAGTTGGATATGTAATAAAAATAGAATCGCAACTTGGAATATCAACACATTCATCTAAAATTCTTACACTTAATAATAATTGTCTTGATTTATTTGATGTAAAATTATTTAATATTTTTATTCTATTTGTATTTGAAGTATCGGATGTAATTTTATTTATTTCACAGTCCAATACAAAATAATCATCTAATTTTTTAATTGCTTCTTCAAATAATTTTATTTCTTTAGTATCAACACAATATATAATAGTTTTCATACTACCAGTATTTAATAAACAAGAAATCAAATAAATACATTTTGCTTTAATTACATCATCAATTTTATAAATATCTAATTCATTTTTCAACTGTACATTATTTTCATGTATTGATGGAAGCCAAATTTTATAATCACATATTAAATTATTTTTAATGGCATAATCAAATGACATTTTATAAATGATTTCTCCAAATAATTCTTCACTGTAATTTTCATTATCATCATCCTCTAATTCATAAATTCTTGGTGTAGCACTTACAAATAAGATTTTACTATCTGATTTCAATATTTGATAAAAATCATCTGTATTTTCTTCAGGTTCATTATCATCGGGTTCATCATCATCGGGTTCATCATCATCGGGTTCATCATCATCGGGTTCATCATTATCGTGTTCATTATTATTTAAATATTTGGAAACATTTGTTTTTGATAAATTATGAAATTCATCCACAATAATAAATGGATTATTAAGGTAGTTCAAACATTTATTGATAATATCAACAGAACAAAAAGTGGATGAAATAACAAATTTTTCATTTGATTTAATAAATTTTTTTATTTCATTAAAATTTCTAGTTCCATCACTATCAGAATCAATTAACAAAGTAGGAGAATTAAAACCATATTCAACAAATCTATCCAAATTTTGTTTAGCAAATTGTTTAAGAGGACTAATGATGATTATTTGTTTTGATAATTTAATAGATGAAATATAAGAAATTAAAGTTTTTCCAGTTCCACAAGGTAAAGACAATATACCTCGTTTGTTTGTCTTAAAATACTCAATTATTTTATTTTTGGCTTCTAATTGATAATCAAATGGTTTTATTATATTTTGTTTAATTAAAATATTTTTATTTTTTGTAATGTCTTCATTATCAAGAACAAAACTTTTTTTGATATATTCTATTTTTTTATTTGAAGGTAAAGAAGTAATATTATATGATAATTTATCTGTATAATAAACGTATCCTTTATGAATTTTTCCATAGTGATGTAATGCCATTAAACTAAAACCAGCTAAATCTTCCATTCTTAAACCATGTAAATAACCATTTTTACATTGGATAAAAGAAATTTTATTATCATTTTCTATTTGTATTACATCAACACCTGTGTCTCTTAAAGGATTTAATTTATTTTCTTTTCTTCTTAATCTTAATTCATTGTGAGTGCCAATAATACCTGCTTCTATTAAAATTGTTTCTGGAGTTTCAGCCCATAAATAAGCCGGTTTATCTAAATGATTTATAATATAATCTTTTATTTGTTTCTCATAAAGATATCCTTTGGTGATATTATTATTAGTAGAGTTTTCAATATTATTCATAGTGTTATTATAAGACATATATTCTTAATCATTATAATAATCAGTTATAATTTCAATTTTTTACATATCTCAAATTGATTGTATGAACAAATTCATTATATTAAAAAATATTAAACATTTATTAAACTATTAAATAAATGTAAAAAAGATGTAAAATATTTTATTTATTATTTTAAATATATTCACAAATTAAGATGAATAAGCATCACCTGTCATTCCACACATAACCCGTTGTATATTTTGATTGATAAAAAATATTTCTATATTAGTTTGAATTGTGGTTTCAGACCAGTAAATTTTAATTCCTGTTAAATTAACAATTCCATATACCCCATTATAATTATTTGGATTAAGATTTGAACTACCTATCTTTCCATTTTTATTATTTCCAAATGACATTTTTTCGATTGAATCAATACATTCAGATTGAACTTTTATCCAATTTTTCATATTTGATATTCCATCTGCAGCAATTCCATAAATAACTAAATCATCAAATTGTGCAACCCATATGTTATCTAATTGAATTGAAGATTTTTTTTTACAAGTTGCTCCTTGTCCTGACTTATATTCTTCTTCTAATTCAATACATGTTATTTGTGGAAATTGAGATACATCAATATCAACATTTGTTTGATTAATTATTTTTAAATCCATATCTGTTAGCTCATGTTGTCTAACAATGACAAAAATAAATTTTGAAGCAAAATAGTATCTATCACTCAATTCCATTATATTACCCTTCCAACAGTGAAAATATTCCATTTCTGGTTTCATTTTTAAAAATTCGTGTGAATTTTGTGCTAATTGTCTTCTAAAATCACTATCAGCATATACAATATTTTCAAACATTAAAACTATATCTTCCAAATATTTTGATATTTCAGCAACTTTATTTTTGGGAATTTCCAAATTATATCTAACTACATTAAATTGCATAGCAATTAAAGCTGTTGAAAAATTATATGAAAAAAAATCGACAAGTAGTGGAATATCAATATATATGTCATTTTTATTTCTCACATAATATTTTTGATTTGACCAACATGCTTTGTCTGTGTATTTAAATATTTTATTTCTAATATCTTCCATTGATTCAGATTCTAAAAATTCTTTTACATTAAATACTCTTATTGGATTAGATAATTTTTCACAAACTAGGAAAGCAAATAATAATTTTGGAAGCTTGAATACTTGAGTTCCACCCATTTGAATTGAAAATTCACAATCAGCTAATAAATATAATAAATTTTTTATATCCCGTTCTGTCAGATTTTGTTTCAACACAAGTCTAAAAAATGGTTTAGATATATAATCACAATGTCTTTCAACAAGCCAAGAATTTTTTTCTGTTATTATTTTATTAGTTTTACCATCATTCATCATTTGCATACAACCTTCATCAATACAAGTAAATAAATGTACATTTTTTGGATGTAAATTTTTATCAAACAACATTGAAAGAATTTGTTTATCATCATTAGAATTAACATCAAGAGCATTAGAAAATGAATAATCAGATTCAAGAGGATTAGAAAAATGCTGATTATGTTGAGAGGAACCTAAAAAATTTTCTTCCCAAGATTTTATTATTGTATTCCAAGATAGATTTGGGTCATATTCTGGAGTTTTTTTAAGTGAATTGTAAAATTCTTCCATTTATTTTTAATATTTTAATAAATATATATAGCTACTATTTTTTAAATTAATTTAAAATGTATTTAAAAATCTGTTAATATAAATAATTATCAAAAAAAGCAATATGAACACAATAAATTATTCAGGAAAAATGATTGATTCGGATAATAATACTAATGCCAATAATAATCAAGTTGTTCCATATAATTCTTCTTCTTCATCTCAATATAAAAATATAGATTTATTTTCAATTAAAAATGCTTACCAAGCAATGATAATTCAAAAAACAATGGATGCACATGAACTAATAGCAAATTATTTAAGAATGACACATCCATTAACAAAAATGACACTAGCATTTATGCTTTTAAATCCATACCAAACATTTACTTTAGCAAAAACATATTCTATTCATTTATATTCGTTTGGAATGTTTTTGGGTCGTTCATTTAAAGCATTTATATATAGAAAACCACAACCAGTTAAAAAAACATTTGAAATATCATATATTGTAGATAATTCCATAAATCATTTATATGTTGCATTTGATTGGTATTTAAAATCTAATTCAAAAATAAAGAAAAATGAAAATTATGCTGTTCTTTCAATGGTAAAGCCAATAGAAGCATCAAAAAAAGACAAAAATTATCAAGTATTAAAAACAGTTCCAGAAGAACAAGAAACAGAATTTATTTATGACAACTATACATTTAATTATTCAAAAACATCTTTTGATGATGTTATTTATGCTCCATCGGGTGAAATGAAAAAGAAAAATCATAAATTATTGATATGGAGTTATTATTGTGGAACTGATACATTTGATAATCTTTCAACACATGTAATAAATGCTTATGCTAAATCGAAAGTTGATGAAGTATGGGTTCAAAAGATTTATAAACACTCTCAAGGAATGTGGAAAGATACTATTTTAGACCGAAATAAAAGAAAAATATCATCTGTTGTTATGAAAGGAGGAAGAAATCAAGAAATATCAGAACTATTAAATCATTTTACTCAAACAGAAGAATGGCATTTGGAACGTGGAATTCCTTATAAAAAATCATTTTTATTTTATGGACCACCTGGAACTGGTAAATCATCAATGATTAAAGCAATAAGTTATGAACTTCAAAGACATATTCATTATCTTAATCTTTCGACTATTAAAAATGATCAAGAATTATCAAATTTAATGTCAATCATTAATTTTAAAGAAACTATATTAGTTATTGAAGATATTGATGCTCAAGGTTCATTTGTCCATAAAAGACCCAAAAAACAAGAAGTAAAAGAGACAAAACAAAATAAAAAAAATAAAGAACAAGATTTTGTTGATATAAATTCTAATTCTAATTCTAATTTTAAACCTGAAGATGAAATTAATTCTGATCCATCAGGTTTAGTAATGTTATCTAAATTAATGATTGCTGCAAATAAACAAGATAAGGACAAAGACCAAGGTGGAGAACAAGAATCTAAATCTCAATTAACTTTATCTGGAATTCTAAATCAAATTGATGGAGTTCATAATAATCACGGTATGATATTAGTTATGACAACAAATTATCCTGAACTGTTGGATGAAGCATTGATTAGAGATGGAAGAGTGGATGAACGAGTATTTTTTGATTATTGTGATTATGAACAAATTCATTTAATGTTTAAAAACTTTTATAATGGAAATAGTGTTAGTTTAGAAACAATAAAATCAAAAATTAATCTTGGGGAATATAAAATTGCTCCTTGTAATGTAGAAAATTCTATGAGAAGATATTATTCAAATCAAATGGCAGCCTTAGATGATATTGTAAATTCAATTAAGGGTAAAAAAATATTTGAAAAATTTGAATTTTGAGAAATGTAAATTATAAATATCAAGTTTAAATATTATAAAAATAACTTAAATACATAATACATATATTATATAATGGAAGACAAAAAATATACATTTGATATAAATCCAATAAATTATCAGCAAGTGGTAATTGCAATTTTTATAAATTTTACAATCTAGAAAGAACAATTATAACATATACAAATTGTGATACAAATAAAAAAGAAACACATATTATAAAAAGAAAAACCATAAATGAAAATGGCACTGATAAATTTATATACATTTTACCATCTCCTTTTATAAAAAAAGATGGATTTAAAAATACACATTGTTCTAAATAAAATATATTATTATTAACTACCATGATCATATTTTAATTCAATAGAAACTGTATTAGATTTTTCATTTTTTTTAACCTTACATCCTGTATATAATTCATACCAATAATCAAATTTGTGTGATTTCACATTTGAATTTGATATGATTAAATCTTTTAATGTAAATTTTTTACCTAAATTTATTTTAGTTAAAAATGGCAATTCAATTAATGTATGATTTAAGCCTCTATGATCATTATTAAAACCACATTTATTTTTTATCACAACATCACTTTCAGATATAAATTTTACTTCTTTTGTATCAATTTTGTTATTTGTATATATATCCAAAATTATTTTTTTACTCTCATCATCCAAATCCTTTGTTTTATCAAATTTATTTGTAAGTTTAATATCATAATGTGAATTAATGTCATCAAATAAATACATATCATCTTTTGTATATAAATCATCCAAATTAAAATTTCCAGAGTAAAAATAATCATGTAAATTTATGTTCATACCTTTATTGTTATCTATCAAAAATTTTTTGTAATCTTCTATGATATTTAATTCAAATCTACCAGAATAAATGTACTCAATATCATTTACTCCAACTTTTCTTTTATTGTATTTATTGTGTTCTGGTTTATGTTCATAATACCAATTACAATGACAAATATGGTTTAAATGTGCTGGTTTAATATTGGCTATTGTCATTTTATCTAATGTTTTTGTTGCATCATAACGAGATGAAGAACAATTAAAATAATTTTTACCTTTATTTACAATATATTCAATTCTGTATGATTCATTGATAATTTCAAACATTGCTTTCCAAAATTCATTAGAATTAACAACATTATTATTTAATATTATTTCCATGTTTTTAATAGTATTAAAAGATAATACTAGCATATGTTAGTGTTCATGCTTTTTATTTTTCAATTTTTTTTATTATCAGACTTATAAACATTTATACATGTTTAATATTGATTAATGTTTATTTTTATGTATTAAATTAATAT
>Ga0172367_10002943_pt1 | contig 22745 bp, 9 predicted proteins | sample Lak10m_FD_114542 | JGI IMG/M metagenome (GOLD analysis project Ga0172367, IMG submission 114542) | Freshwater microbial communities from Kabuno Bay, South-Kivu, Congo - kab_022012_10m | ecosystem: Environmental > Aquatic > Freshwater > Lake | place: Democratic Republic of the Congo: South-Kivu... | reverse complement strand
GACCATTAAATTTTTTTTTATTTTTTTCCCTAACTGGTCAACCCGGACCCCTCCCCCCCGATACCAACCTATAATCAAAACAAGAAATCTACCAGACCAAACCTACCCCCCCGAAACAAAGGAAAGGAAAACGGAAAAGTGGGAGAGAAAGAGAGAAGAAGAGAGAGAGAGAGAAAAGTCAGTCTTGGGGGGGGGGAGGGGTAGTGTTCTTTTGTTCTAGGTTTGGTTTGGGGTTTGGGTTTGGTAATTTTCTTCTTTTGGATTTAGGTTGGTCCCGGGGGGGAGGGGTCCGGGTTGACCAGTTAGGGAAAAAAATAAAAAAAAATTAATGGTCAAACCGGGTTTTTTTTTAGGTCCCACCCAAATTTCTTGTCTTTAGGTTGGTCCCGGGGGGGAGGGTCTGGTTTTGACCAGTTAGAAAAAAAAATTGTGCTCAAGTATATAAGATTTACTGTGTTTTGTGTTTGAATGAGCTTTGAATTATTGGATGCAGTTATATCTAGTCAACATGAAATTCCATTTGGAAAATACATTGGAAAAACATTGAGACAAGTATCTGAGACAGATCCTCATTATGTGCTGTGGTTGGCTGGAGTGACAAACAAGTTTTCCTTACAACCACACATCAAGAGGTGCCGCGATAAGTTGGTTGAAATTCAACACGAGACCATACAACATTCGAAGACTTTCATACGTGACAAATGCAAAACATGCCTGGGTACCTGTCCAGGCACTTGCGAAAAAGTGCAACAGGGACGCAATTATCATTACCACCCATATGGAAAAAGAGATTGAATTACCTGTACGAGCAGAGCCCCGAGTTCTCCAGGATGTCCGGCACCAGCTCCTCCTTGCTTGTTCCCCATGTGTCAGTGGCTGTGTGCCTGCACTGGTCTGTGAGGACACGGGTGACGATGTCGAAGGAAGCATTGTTGTGGATCTCCAAGATGGGCTGGACGCACTTTCCGTCTCCCGCGCAAAGCTTCTCTGTGCAGTGCTGGTGCTGTGCGCACTCGAATGTTCCGGCTTGCAGTTCAGCACACACACCTCCCTCCTTGGACAATAAACACTTGCAAGTGGCGCAGCACTGGGCGTCCGAGGCACAGGACTTGAAAGGGGCGTGGCCCGCATTGTCGCCCCACCCAGCGAAAGGCAAGAGGTCGACCAGGTAGTTGAAGTAAGTACCGACAGAGGAAGGTCCGTTGGACCAGGGGACGTCGTATGGACTTTGAGTGCAGTACTCGACTCCCCAGTTCGGAGCGGAATCGACTGACCCAGGCACTGTGGGGTCCACGGCCCTGTCGTCTGCCTGTGTGCAGAAGCGCATTGTGTTCATCACTTTCATGGGCATGCCGTAGTTGTGCGTCCTGCACGCGCCCGCCGCCCCGAAGACGTTGGTCTGGAGTGTCTTGTTGCGCATTGCATTGGGCACATGCATCATCTTGACAGTGGACCCGACGCGGAGCGCCGCCCAGGACGCGTCGAATGTCCTGTGTGCCGCGGAGGTGCAGGGCAGCGTCACGTGGTAGCCCACCGGGTGCTTCCAGTGGTCTGGCCACCAGTCGACGACGAGGTCGCAGTACTGAAACGACTCTCCCTCTGCGGAGGACCAGTGCCCCTCGTTGTTGGCGACATTTCCAGGGCCGTAGAGGACCTTTGCCATGAAGGAGGAGCGTGCCAGGGGCCTTGGCACCGCAGTGTCGGAGGCGGTGGGCCAGGGCGGGACGCCCGTCAGTGGGTCGACGACCATGTCGCGGACGTGCATGATGGCGCAGGACTCCGGGACGCTGTAGAGGCCGAACTTGTCGTTGGTGAAAGAACAGAACTTGGCGTCGCACAGGCACGGGTCATACACCTTCCTCTCGTAAATGACGAGGCAGCTCGGCGTCAAAGTGTACTGGCCCTGGAAGGCGACGTTGACCTCGAAGGGGCAGTTGGTCGAGACCTTCTTGATGTCGAAGACCCCGTAGACGTGGCAGAAGCTGACCTGCTTGAGCTTCATCTCACACCTCCTGCGCCACACGCCCACCACGGAGCTCTGTTCCGCCGCCGCCACCACGAGCCCTGCCTCCTGGTAGGCACTGAGCCTCGCGAGCTCCACGGTGAGCCTGAGGCACACACTTACAGGGGAGCTCTGGCGCACGCCCTGTGCCGCCGGGAAGAGGTCGTCTATGAAGTGGTCGACGAGCGACTCCGGCGCCTGGAGGTCGCATGCCAGCGGCTGTACGGACTCCCTTCGCTGGGAGGGGTTGATGTGGTCGACGTCGTGATAGCGTAGCCAGTCCAGGGAGCCCACGCGGAGCCCCGACGTGCCGTTCTGGAGGATGAGGTTCTGCGTCTGGGAGAGGTCGCTGGACCCCTTGAGCCAGGCAGTCTGGTCCGCCATGATGCCCCAGTGGTCTGAGATGGACATGGAGGGACAGGGCCAACCCCTCCACCCACCCTCTTGCCGTATGAGCTCCGGCATCCACGATTGGATCAGGTCGTGGGAGGCGATCCCGCCCCGCGCACAGGCGTCTTGGACTTCTGCGGAACCCAGGAGCAGCACGAGCCTGGCGCACACGGAGGCCGGGACCTGGCAGGCCGTGGCGTTGTACCACCATCCGCAGTAGCAGTCCGCGTGAAATCCGCCGACCTTGAGGGCGTGGAATCCCTGCACGAAGAAGCTCGTGTTGGAAGTGGAGGGCCTGACGGGGTTGGTGCGGTGGCACATGGCCGATGCGGATGGCTTGTGGCGCGCCTGGTAGTGCCAGAAGAGCGGGGAGTGCTTGTAGGCGTCCTGCATGAGCTTCTTCACGTATTCCTCCCTGTAGGTCATGTTGAGTGTCGTGGACAGGGAGTCTGGGTCGTACGGGTCGGCCAGTGTGGTGGGGACTCCGCCCTTCATGGGCATGGTGAAGTGGACTTGCTGCAGGAGGCCGTGGCACATCTCCCATACGGTGGTCTTGAAAGGGTAGCCGAGCTCCGACTGGTCGTAGGCCTGGACGGGACTCGTGGTGTCGAACATGGCGTCGTCGACGGGTCCCTGGAGCTGGGCGTGGGTCCAGTTGTACGCCTCTGCGCCGCCCATGTCGTAGAGCAGCCAGGGCCTGTTGTCCTGCCAGACGGTGGAGCTCAAGTAGGCGGCTGCCTGGTCGAAGATGCTGTTCACCATGTTCTGGCCCTTGATCTTGGAGAAGGCCACGTGGAACTTGGAGGGCAGGAAGGTGCTGTCGCGGCACTGCGTATCGCAGCAGGCATAGGAGGGCTCGGAGCCGTCGTCGCAGGCGCACTTGGTGACGGCCGGATCGCAGCTCGGGTCCAGCACGCAGCAGTCGGGGCTGTTGCTCCCGTCCGGGCACTGGCACATGTAGGTGGCGAGGTCCGTGTTGACCCAGACCCTCTCGAGGTTCCTGACGAGCTCACTGACGGCGTCCCGCACGATGTTGGTGTTGTTGGTGGGGTCGTTCTGAATCACGTTGCGGAGAAAATACTTGATGACGGACCGCCTGGCAAACGAGCCGCACGTGAAGGGGCTCTTGGAGTCTCGCCTCTGCTGCCTGTCCCTGAGTGCCTCCCCTGAACAAGGCAGCTGGAAGTCGCGGTTCCCGTCGTCGTTTCGAGACCAGACGGGCTTGGCCACGTCGGGGCCAGGCCACACTTCGGCCTCTGCGGACGCGCCCATCATGAAGCAGTCGAAAAATTGGTGGAGCATGTCGCCCTCTGCACTGAATATCATGACGTTGAGGCTGGATGCATTCCACGACTTCATGGCACTGATGGCCTGCGCTACGTCGTTCTGGATGGCCCTGTAGCTGTTCCTGGCAGCTGTCAACTTCTGGTTCGCGTCGGCAATCACTGTGGCGTGGTCCACGCCCACGGGGACTTTGTTGGTCGAGCGGCCGCTCCACACGATGTAGGGCAGCTTGCAGATGCCGCCTTCCTCGTACTCGTCCATGCAGACGCGAAACGGCTCACCGACGGGGCCAGGCATGGAAGCGGGGCCGCTGAAGACCTGGCAGGCGTGGACGGGGCCGTCTGCCTCCTCGTACTCGAAGAAGTCCAGGCTGTTGACGTCGGCCTTCATGAGCCACATGCGGAGGCAGTAGTCGTTGCTCGCACCCTCCTGCTGAGAGACCAACAGGCAGTCCGATAGGCAGCGAAAGCCAGTGCCGTCCGGCATCTCCCAGCAGTCGGGCGTGGGCAAGGTCGCCGCAATGGCAGTGCGGAGGGTCATGTTGAAGAGGACGTGGGCGCCCATGTCCCACTGCCGCGACTGGTAGTTGGCCAGGCACCGCTGGTAGACGGACAGCATGGATACCTATAAAAGAAAATCATTACATGGCGGATGGGGTCAGAAGAGGATCTTGACTTACTGGAATTGATAGCAATATGCTCGCAACCGCAGCCCACGCTGTTTCCTGAGCGTGGATGGAGTGGGAAAAAAGATGGAAAATTTCCCATTGAAAATAAAATCAACCCTAATCTTGGAAAATACGTGCAGATTTTAGGAAAGGAGTTCATGACATATTGGAAAGAGATGCGAGAACTTAAAATAGAAGAGGAATCGTCCATGAAATCCCCGAAAAAATTTAAAAAAACTGATTACCAACCAGAAACAAAGTCTCCATCCGAACAAGGGTCTTCATCGGACACAATGTCTCCGCCTGAATCGGGCTCTTCAGAAACAAGGTCTCCGCCTGATTCAGAGTCAATGTCTCCGCCTGAATCGGATTTTACAAAGTCCTCAGCTCCTATGCAACCCCAGTGTCCCTGGTCCTGTGTCTTACGCCTCGCCAACGTCCTCTCTGACCTGCTGTCGATCGAAGACGGGCGTTGAAGGCGGGGTGCAGGTCCCCCCGGTGGCGGTGCACTCCATGTACTCGTCCAGCTTTGTCTTTCCCGAGGCGCCCCGCACGGCGAGCATCTGCTCCAGTTCGTCGAGGCTGTATGGATTCCAGACGTACTTTGTGGTCCCGTCAAAGTTCATCATGGTGAGGGTGCTGGAGCACCAGAAACCCTGGTTGACCCAGCTGTCTTGTCTGCGCTGAGCCACGATCCGGTACGCCTTGTCGCCACAAGCGCAGTTGAAGCTGTCCTTGGCGCTCATATCCGGAAGCTTGCACCTGCGTATAAAAACACACACTGAATCTGAGCCATGCCTGTGGAGTACTACCAGCGAGAGTTTGACACTTCGATATTCACCAAGACAGGGTGCCAAAAAAAACAGACAGAGGATGCCAAGGAGGTGGTGGGCTTCTGGACGGCGCCCTTCAACTGGCTCTCTGAAAGCATCAGGAACGCCCTCTGCTTCTTGCCCGACATGATCACGAGTACGTTCTGGGACCCCAAACCCCAACAAACGCAGTTGCACTGACCTGTTCCTGTCGATGGTCTGGACGACGTCCTGGAGCCCCGAGACGACTCCCTGCATCCACGTCAGTGTGGCGTCGATGGGGTGGACGAGCTTGTCGAGCCTGATCGCGGTGAAGGCACTGACGAGCTGATTGACCGCCCCCGCGACCATGGATCCCTGGTTGTCCGTTCCCGACCCCTCGCCCTGGGTGCTCTCTGCAAAGTACTGGGACATGCACTTTCCCGTGGCCTTGGCGGAGGCGTCCTGGATGTCGGGGTCTCCCATCGTGACGGACATCTTGTCGCCTCCGACGACTGCCAGGATGGAGTTGGCGCTGCACACGAATATCTTCTGGGTGGCGATGAGCCCGTAGAGCGGGAACAGTGCCATCTGGTTCAAGAAATTCGTGGTGGCCGCCATAGTCATGGAGAATAAAATGAAAGCGTTGTTGGACACCGCGGGCTGGTAGGACTGTGCCACGGGACTCTCTGCGACGCTCTGAACGACTCCGTTGATGGCGGAGGTGACGATACTGATGCCGGTGGCCGTGACGTCCTTGGCGGAGCAGATGTAGCCGTAGAACGCCTGGTCCGGCCAGGCGATGTTCTGGGGCGGGTCCACCCCACCGCTCAGTGCCAATACTGACACCATGGTCTCTGAGACGATGAGCCACGCTCCCTCTGTGAAGGCGAGCTGGTTTCGAATGGTGGCAGACAAGTACATTCCGATTGAACAGAGTGGCCGCCGCTGGTGGACCATGGTCCCGATGCACCTGGCGACCTGGCACTGGCTCGCTGCGTAGCACAGTCGCTGTAGTCCCAGGTCCTGGCACCCCACGCAGTTGTCGAGGGAGCACTTCCGCTGCACGTCCAGTCGAATCTGGGCGGGCATGCCTGCGCCCGAGGACCCCTGTGCGCCTCCCAGCGGGTCGAGGACCACCTTGCTCATCATGAGCCAGTGAGAGACCTGGTCGGGGGGTGCCGTCATCAGGATGTGCCAGACGTTGGGGTCGCCCTGCACCACGGCGCTCTGGCTGACGAGTCCAGCGCTCGAGAGGGAGGTCTTGTAGAGGAAGTCATTCTTGGTGGTGTAGGTAGTGCAGTCCCTCAGGGACCCCTGGGCCCTCTCGCACGTCCTTACTTGCTCCGCGGACGTACTGGGCAGCACCAAGACCCTGCTGCAGAGGTTGGAGGCGTCCTGTACGCACACGGGGCGGCCCGATAATCCAGTGGCTGGGCAGGGCACGATGGCCGTCATGCCATAGGAGGCGAACCGAAAGCAGTAGGAAGCCGGTGTGGTGGTGAAAGTCCCGACCCCGTCGAGCTTGAGGGCCTCCAGGACCACTTGATTTCCCAGCACCACGAACTTCTTGATCCTCACCGCCCCGAACCCCTCTGCGTCGGCCAGCTTCACGCAATTGGAGTGGCACACGTAGAGGGAGGTCTCTGTCATGACCAAGAGCCTGAAGGACTCCCAGAAGTTGGAAGGGTCCAAGTCAAAGACAAACCCGGCCTGCAGAGCTCCAGGCACCAAGTTCTCCACGGTCCAGCCCTGCTTGCCTCGTCGAACGTTAGAGCCGAGCTGCACCGGGACGCAGAAGCTCAGGACCTCGAGCTGCCCCGCGCCGTTCTCGCCACCCAAGAGGAAGCACCTGTCCGAGTAGGGCCCCACCTGCTGGACGAAGCCACAAGGGTAGTTGCAGTCGTAGAGCTCCAGCATGGCGATGGGACGGAGGGGCATGTAGGTGTCGTCGTCGACGGAGTTGAAGAAGAGGCTCTGCACGCTCTCGGTGACGGTCTCTGTGACAGGGGCCTCCAAGTTGCGCGACTCGAAGGCCTGGAACTCGCTGAGGCAGCGATACCTGCACGCATCCGTCTTGCCGCACACCCGAAAGTAGTCTGCGGGCTGGGGGATGAGCGTGAGGACGTAAGGGTTGTCCGCATAGTTGTTGCAGTCGCCCACGTAATTGGTCTGGATGAAATAGTCCATGACACTGGAGAGCTCCCTGGTCCCCGCCTGAAACAAGGCGAACATCTCGTCCAGCGACTCAGTGAAGTGGGTCTGGGTCATCTTTACCATGACGGGGCACGCCTCGGAGTGCTCGAGCTGCATCAGCGCGTTGAGCATGGGCTTCTGGAGGTCCGGGGCGTCCGGCCAGCACTTGTCCCTCACGAAGCGAGAGAACATGGAGCCCGTCGACTTGACGCACACACAATCCATGAGGGGCACGTCCACGAAGAAGACGGAGGCCATGGTGTGGAACCCCTTCTGCATCTCCACCCACCCAGTGCACCACCGATTGACGAGGCGTCCCAGGGGAGTGTTGAAGCCCGCCAGCAGGGCGAACCCAGCACATGTCCTCCTCATTCGCTGGAGCACCATGTCCTCGTAGTCTTTCGCGCCGTCGGAAACGACGTTCCAGAATATGTTGGCCACAGTCCTGGATCCCTGGGTCGCCTCGAGTATCTGCATCAGCATCCTGGACCCCAGGCGGTAGTAGAAGTGAACCGTGGCTATGGGGTTCTTCATGGCGAGGTTGGCAGCCTGGATGGGTATGGGGAGCGCGGACACCGACATCAAGAGGAGACTGGAGATCTTGGCGGGGTCCACGTAGCCCGCCTTGACGAGGCCAGGGGAGACCCCGGGCAGCATGGCGACGGCGTCGCTGTTCTCGGCGAGGGTGGTGGCGCCATTGATGAAGGTCTGGGGTGCCCCTGGCCCGAACGAGTCCGCCACGATGTCGAATGCCATCCAGAATAATGTGTTGCACCGGTAGATGGAAGCGAAGAAGTCCTCCAAGCTCAGGAGCTCACTGCCGCACGTCTTGAGGACGCTGTGGCCCCTGCTGAGCAGAGGACACTTGCCTCCCGTGAGGTCCAAGACGACAGGAAAGCTCAACAGAAGGTTGACGGGGAGCCTCACAAAGAACACGACCGAGTTGGCGGCCTCCGCCATGAGGGAACCGACGTTCGGCATGCGCCTCTGACTGGGGCACAGGAAGCCTTCCGCGAGGGCAGTGCTCGAGGCCTCTGGCATCCACATGGTGTCGTTGCGCTGCTCCAGGGTGCTGGGGTTGACCCAGATCACCACGTACTCTGCCTCGGAGAGATTGACGGGTCTCAGTGAGTAGGTGTCGACATTGGCCAGCGTGGTCCTCAGCACCGTGAGGGCCAAGTTGTACTCGTTGATGTAGTCGAGGTCCACGGCCATCACGTTGAAGGGGACGTCACAGAGGGCCTCGTCGAAGTCCTGGAAGTCCAGCGACGCCACCGTCTTGGTCAACACACTCTGCTGCTCAGGGCACTCACGGACGCCGTCGATCTCGGGGCAGTAGATGTAGGGGTCCATGCGCCAGAGCCGGATGCCGCCGTAGCTGCTCACCACACTGACCTGGAGCTTGTTGGTGTTCTGGGTGTTCCTGTTCTTGCAGTAGGCCGAGAACGCGTAGAAGGGCTCCAGGGAGGGGTTGGTCACCCAGTACAGGTAGCGCTGGGACGTGGTGCCGAGCACGTGGGCGTTGGCAGAGTGGTCGTAGCCGTACGGGATGGCCGCCTTGCACCCCGAGGCGGTCTGGCACTGGGCGGCGATGTTGTCGCAATTGGAGGGCGTCTGGCAAGGGCCCATGCTGGGTATGTTCTGGTTCAGTGGTATCATGGTGAACTCGTTTGCCTGGTTGCCGTAGATGCGCTGCACCTTGATGGACCAGGAGGGCAGGCCGTTGAGCCCCACCTGACCGCGCACGGCAGTGAGGGCCAGGTCGTTGGCGAAAAGGAAGGGCTGGCCGTCGAGCTCCATGGAGGCGTGGGCGGAGTACTCGGTCAACACGGAGCGGGGGACCCGAGACACCGTCTGTGGGTTCTGGACGCAGGAACTGTCTGATCCGAAGCTGGCATCCAGACCGTAGACGGAGTTGGGGAGGGAGACGCGCACCCCGGAGCCATTGAGGCCAGGCTGCATCCCGTAGAGACCGCAGTCCCTCTTCAAAAGGGTCACGCCGCTGTTCCAGTCGTCGGCATCGTAGAGGATCAGTGATTGGGTGCCGCTCCCACGGACGTGGAGGGCCATGCAGTAGGGGAAGCACGAGGCCTGCTTGAAGCTCTCCACGCAGACCAGGTCGATGGCGTCGACGGAGCACATGGGTCGGACCCAGATGGCGGCGTCGGCCTGGGAAGTATAAAAGCGACGTTCACTGTTAAGTATGTCTAGCCTGAAACCACGTGGGATGGAATTCTACGAAGACGCTGTTATTAATTTTTGGAATTATGTAAACACGTGGAATCCAGAACGACACTCCAATATAGAAATGATAAAAAAATGCTCGACTCAATTTGATTTTCTTATACACGATACAGATGTTGGGCACTTTTTGAAATCTTGTAATACATATTCTAAAGCAGTAATCCTTGTTGATGATTGGAAAGAAATGGAATTCTTAACACCATCAAAAAATTCTTCGTATTATTACAACCGTTTCAAGGATGAATTGAAAGCCTATTTTCCAAGTGTTTTAAACTCTACACAACCAAAAACACAGCCCCTCCAAGCATCAAACGATCTACACTGGAATGCAATCGACAAACTGAGCAAAATCATCGTGTCCCGCCTCGCCTAATAAACAAAACCTCTACCTCAGACTATATAATTCCTCTGTTTTGATAACATGGCTGATCGTTTGCGAGAATCTATTAGAAGGATTTCTCGTATGATCCCAGAAGAGTACATAACAACCTTGGTCTTTGTAAGTAATTTACTCATTATATTACCTTCAACACACGAAATTCGAGAATATTTAGATAAACAAGGTAAATTCAATGAATATGAAGAATTTCTCAACTCTTATCAGAGAAGGATTGGTCCTAACTCAAGTGTAAATTGGGAACAATATGACAGACAAACCCTGAAAGAAGAATTCTTATCGAAACTTAGACGCATGCTGCAAGTAAACGCTGGGTCACACCTAGAAACATGGCGAGCCATATCCAAGATGCTGGATGTCATGAATCAAATTGCCTGAGTCATGGGTTGGCTGAGATTGTGCGAAGATCCAATTGAAAATGGTATAAAAGCTGCATGGACACACTGGGAATGGTAGTAGAAACCATCCAACACAGAGACAAACTATTAATAGATGCTATCAAAAATTTGGAACAATCAAAGCCACGAAATTATGTAGAGGCTGCAGGGTTTATATGCGTCATGATAAGGGAAATCTTTTTTGCTGACAATCAGCTAAGCGATTATACTAATTCAGTGAATAGAATGAATGAAGTGCGCGCATTTTATGACAAGTATGACGCTATGTTAGATCGAAACTCTCGACCTATAGCAAATAAAAGGGAAAGTATCGATGATGCTGTACAATTTCTGACAAGCTTTCTATCAGCAAGCCGTCAGGAACTGGAGATGGTACAAGCAAGCCGTGGGGAGCCGGAGGGTGTACGATCAAGGCTCATTGAAATGACTGAGTTCAACACAAACTCTACATGGAACGCCATACACAGACTAACACGACTGGTCGAGTCACACCTTATCTAAACAAAAACGTGTGTACATGTATGAATTTTACCTGAAGGCAAGTCCCCTTGGTGCTGCACCCGACGTCCATGGCGTAGGAGCCGTCCGTCCGCTGCACTCTGGTGGCAGTGAACCTTGAGACGGGCCACCTGACGCTCTCGACCCTTACCATGACCTTGTTGCACTGGAGCATCTGCCCCGTGGAAGGCAATTGGAACTTGACGCCTATGGTGCGGTCCTGCGTGGAGACAGCGTCCGTGAACATGGCGACGCCGCATGTGAACTGGATGCCCGCCGAGGTGTAGGCGCAGGAGCAGCCCATGAGTGAAGTTGTGTCGTCGCCCTTTGGGTCGTGGTCTGCGTCCGGGAAGTGGGAGACGGCCGCGACGCCGTAGGCGAGGTTGACGTCGAACGGAAATGCGTCCCTGTGGACGATGGTCTGCCAGTCCCTGTCCGTGGAGAAGTACTGGACGCTGAGGCCGTCTGTGCGCGCGAACATGTGCTCCGTCATGCCGACGAGGAGGGTCTCGTTGGTGCCGAAGGTGTTTGCGCGGTAGGAGAAGTTGCGGAGGAGGTCCGGGACGGTGGCGCAGGTGGGGTTTGGGCGGCCCAGGCCGCTCTCTACGATCAGGACGAGGACGTCGAGCCAGTTGTCGACGAAGAGCCCCACGTAGCTGAACCCCGAGGTCATCATGTTGAATACGGGCTCGAAGTCCGGGACGCACATGATGGCGCCGTCGGCCCTGAACTGGTTGCAGCGCTCCACGGTGACTGCGGGCACGTGGAAGAACAAGTAGAGGAAGGAGTTCCCGATGAAGTGGACGCCCTTGGCGAAGTTGATGTCCATGAAAGGGTAGGTGACGAGGTCCATCGGGGCGCTGACGACGTAGCACATCTCGCGTAGCCACTGCACCACCCAGACCACGAGGTTGCGGAGGTGGGCCATGGGCGTCAAGAGGTCAAAGACCCTCTCGCCCGCCTCGAAGCACCTGGGATTGCACCCCTCGAGCTGGCCGGGCTTGCAGCACACGAAGGACTGGATCCAGCTCACGAGGCTCATGGCCAGTGCGACGACCATGTGGCCAAAGGACTCGACGGCGTTCAACAGGATGCCCAGATTGTGGGTGACCGTCTCGACCAGGAGCTGGGGAGGGAGCTTCTTGACGAACCAAGTGAAGGCGTTCCACAGGGGGCACAGGTTCTCAAAGAACCACGACAGAACCTTGAGGGGCCACACAAACAGGATCTGGAGGCTGGGTCCCAGTGCCTTGTTGTAGGTGACGCCCGCCTCGAACATGATGTCCGTGGCATACTGAAACACCACATACAGGACCACGGAGAGCAGCAGCATGGCGACCACAGTGAGGGCCCACTGCACCAGTACGGCCACCGTCTGCACTGCGATGGAGCAGAGCGCGGCTATGACGGAGAAGACGCTGTTTATCGCGCCCGAGCTGACTTGCAGCGAGAGGACGGCCTTGGCCTTCTCGGAGGGGATCGTGCGGCACGTCAGGTAGAGGAGGGTGTAGCTGAGGGCGTGGAGGGCCCGCTCGAAGATCAGCGCTATTGTGACGACTAATGTAAATAGTACCAAGTTCATGTTGGAGTCCGTGGATCGCATATATATGATTGGGCGAGCAGAACTTAGATGCGATGGCTTTTGCTGCTGTTGCCTTGCGTCTTTGCTACAAATAGAGTTGTATTGACATTCGAGAGCTGGGAGCTCGCGTCCAAGAGCCACGAAATGAATGCGACTGTAGTGAAGCAGTACGGGAGAAGGTTGGTGCTGGACTTGGGGAGGGAATATGTGCAGTCCACAGACGACACCTGGATCAGGAATCAGGTGAACGAGAGCATTGTGATCGAGGAGGACTTCAGGATCAGGATGGAGCAGGTCTTGGACTTTCATGACATGTCGATGGAACTCGACGAACCAGAGTTTCCATACAATCTGGCCAACATGGAGTGGGTGGAGAGCTCCACGGAAATTGCGTTTCAAACGACGCCGCCTCCAGTGTATGCGGCGGAAACGAGCAGTTCCCAGGCGGTCCTGCCACAGGTCCCATGGAACTTGGCGGACTCCGAGCCGTACAGCATCAAGGTCGAGGGTTTGTGGAAGAAAACAAACAGCACCCCGGACGTCGTAGTGGCAGTGATCGACTCGGGTATAGCGGAGCCAGCAAAGTCGGCTTTCTTGAACTTGTTAAACGGATACGATTTCATCAGCGACACTGAGATCTCGGGAGACGGGGACGCCAGAGACCCAGACTCCACCGATCCAGGTCCCACAAGTCCAGAGTGCCCGCAGCCGGGGTGGCACGGGACCAAGGTGGCGTCGGTGCTGGCGGCCAAGCACTCAAGTGGGGTGTACGGGGTGGCACAGAATTGTTCAGTGTTACCCATCAGGGTGTTGGGGCTATGCAGCGAGGGGTACGCGAACGATATTACAGACGCAATAGTGTGGGCGATCGGGGGTACGATCAATGGCATCCAAAAGAACCAGAGGCCGGCGAAGATCTTGAGCTTGTCACTGGCGGGGACGGGCGCTTGCCCCAGCTACTTGCAGTCGGCCATCAATCAGGCCAACGCTGCAGGGGCCACCATCGTGGCGGCGGCGGGGAATGGGGGGTTGCCTACTATCGCCAATACGTTCCCGGCGAATTGTGTGCATGTAATTTCAGTAGGTGCCATCAGTCGTTCAGGGGAATTGACGTCATTCAGCAATCGAGGGGCGACCAACAACGCGCCAGGACACCAAATATCCGTCTTAATGAACGCTCAAACAGTGTCAGGTACAAGTTTCGCAGTTCCACATGTAAGTGGTCTGAGTGCTTTGTATCTTCCACTTGGATCGGGGTTCAACATGTCAAAGAATAACAGCAAAGTTCAGGGTCAGTTTGCCAACACATACTGGGATTGGCATTGTGCTTCCACAGGATGGTTTAGTGATGCTTATACAAGTGGTTGTAGAGGCTGTCCAGGAGGAACGTACAAGGAAGGAAATACTTGGGTGCATCATTGGTGGGTCTTTGTCAATGTCCCTGGATGGGGACGAGGAACATACGATAACAGATATTTCAACAACTATCCTGTGTACAATGTTGGAGGCAAGTACCTAGCATGTGCAGCAGCTTCAAACCAGGGGACAGCCAACACATGGAATCTTTTTACGTGTGTGGATTGTGGCTCATGGACTTGGTGGGCTATTGGAGGTACGTGTGACAATCATCTCGACACTTTGCCTGCATTGGGTGGAAAATATGGCTGCTACCCATGTGCACAAGGACAGTATTCGGGTGGTTGGGGAGACCCATGTCACAATTGTCCACCTGGTACGTACGGGCCGGAAGATGTCATGTCCTCGTGTCCGAATTGTCCAGCAGGAAAATACTCCAATGGTGAAGGATGGCATGCTTGCTGGAATTGCCCAGCTGGCCAAAGCTCGGCAGAACGATCCAGAGATTGTAGCGGGTGTCCAGCAGGCACGTACAATCCAAGCGAAGGTGGCCTTTGCACTGGCTGCCCTGCATGTGGCACAAATTACTATCGTACTGGATGTAGTGGATCAAGTGCTGGTGGTTGCACGATTTGCACCTGTTCTCCAAACACATACCAATCCTCTGGTTGCTCAGGAATGACAGGTCCAACATGCACAGGCTGCCCCACCAACACAAATGGCCCTGGTGGTACGAGTCCAGCTATCACTACATGCACTGCCAACGCAGGCTTTTACGGCGCAGCCGGCACTGCTGCCACACAGTGCACTGCTGGATTCTACTGTCCTGCTGCTTCAGTGAACCGTTTACAATGTGCAGCGAATATGTACTGCCCAGCTCAGTCTTCGACACAGACAGGCTGTCCATCCAACACGAATAGTCCTGTACAGTCCACAGCTATTACAGCTTGCGTCGCCAATGCTGGATTTTACGGAGCTGTCGGCACTGCAGCCACACAGTGCACTGCTGGATTCTACTGCCCAGCCGGCTCTGTGAATCGCATCCAGTGTGTGGCAAATACGTACTGCCCTTTACAGTCTTCAACACAGACGAACTGTCCAGCCAACACAAATAGCCCCGTGCAATCCACAGTAATCACAGCGTGCGTTGCCAACGCAGGATTTTACGGAGCTGCAGGCACAGCTGCCACTCAGTGCACAGCCGGCTACTATTGTCCTGTTGGATCTGTAAATCGCATAGCATGTGGAACAGGGTATTATTGTCCGACGGGAGCGTCCCAACAAACAGCATGTCCAGCCAACACAAACAGTGTGTCACAATCAACTGTCTTATCAGCCTGTCTAGCGAATGCTGGGTACTTTGGTGTAGGTGTTGCTTCTCTTTGCAATGCTGGATATTACTGCACTGGAACGAACACAATGTTAGCATGCTCAAATGGAACATTTAGTGCAATAGGTGCGTCCGTATGCACGGGATGTGCTCCAAGTCTCTACATGGAAGCCCCTGGAGCCTCTGCTTGCCTGGGATGCGCCCCCTCCTGCACCCTAACCCAGCACATGCAGATCACCTGCACGCCATCCACGAACCGCCTCTGCTGCGACAGGTATAAGTGCGCGCGTTCTGATGTGCTATGAGACTTGTGTTTCTAATGTGTTGTGTCAGTGCTTCCCTTTGTCTTGAATGCCGCGGCCCCTGTGCTTCGACCGAGTATGAGTTCTATTCGTGCACTGCCACGCGGGACCGCGTGTGCACGTCGTGCTACCAGGGCTTCACCTATTGTGACGGGGTGACCCAGCGGTCCTGCACGTCATGCAGTGGTCTCCAAGTGGTTGAGAAAACGCCGTGCACCCTGACTACCGACCGAACCTGCATGTTCTGTCCGTACGGTTCGTACTGTAGGAACGGCCAGGCATTCAATTGCTCCTCCTGCACTGCAGCAGGCTACTATGCGTACATGTACTGTGGGTTGACGGCGGATGTGGATTGCAGACCCTGTGAGCCAGACCATTACTGCGCGGGCGGAGTCATGACAAACTGCAGAGCCTGCGAGAAGTACCAGATGGAGTCGAGTCCTTGCACTGCCAGGATCAATAGACAGTGTCAGCAGTGCACGAATATTCCCCCGTCTTGGTGTAACGGTGTGAACGCAACGCCCTGTGCTGTGTGCCAGCCTGGCTCGTACATGTCCGAGACTTGCAATCTGACCAAGAACAGCGTTTGCACGACCTGTGAGCCCGAGTATTTCTGTCCTGATGGAGTGAACAGGGGCGCATGCAAGGCCCCTTGCAGACAGTGGCAAAAACAATTAATGGCTTGCAGTCCCCTGAACGACAGACTGTGTTGGAATTGCTCGGCGGAAGAATTCTGCGACGGGATCAATGCTACCAAGTGTAGTTTGCCGTGTGTAGCTGGGACATTTGAATCCGTTCCTTGCACGCAGACCACAGATAGGGTTTGCAATCTTTGCGCTGAGAATTCCTTTAGTTTCAACAATTCCAAGTCCTGCACTGTCTGCAGGGACCCCTGTAAGCCCTGGCAGAGTCAGCTTTCTCCGTGCACTCCTACACAGGATCGAGTTTGCATGAACTGCTCGACGGAAGAGTTTTGCGACGGGATGATTGGCACAAAGTGCAGTGCAACGTGTGTAGCTGGGTCCTTTGAGTCTGTTCCGTGCACCCAGACTACCAACAGGATCTGCCTTCCGTGTGCAGAGGGCTCCTACAGTTTCAACAACTCCAAGTCTTGCACTCCATGCCCACGAGGCACATATCTGCTTAACGCCTCCTCGTGCACTCCTTGTGCAGTAGGCACCTATGCCGCTGTTGCTGGCTCCATGTCTTGTAGGAACTGTTCACGGTGCGCGTTCAATGTGTCCGCGTGCACAAATTCCACTGACACTGGTTGCTGCCACAGCGCCTCCCTCGGCACCTACAAGTCCGACTGCGCCACGGAGGTCGCCTGCCCGAGCCTCCCCAATGGCCACTACATCATGAGCACGCAGGCCTCTCTCAACAGGTGTGCAGACTTCCAGTGCAACGCCGGATACTTCGTCGCGCCAGACGTCCTGGCCACTGTGCGGCAAAGCTGCAATACAACTACGACGATGGGGCTGCTTCGCTTCGGTTTGGGGTCTCAGTGCTCCGTCATTGCCAACGTCGCCTGCCAACCGTTCACGCAGTGCCAATCAGCACCACCTCCGTTGATTGGGAGTACAGTTCTCCGAGATCTGAGCAACAACCCTATACCTAACCCAACCACCAATGACGTTCAGTGTATACCATGCGGATCGTGTGACTTCGGATCTATTCCCTTCCAACCTTGCAATCCAATGGCCCAGACCGTCTGTGCCAAGTGCCCCTGGACTGGAACCACCAATCAGTACGGCCATGATGGACAGTGCGTCACCCAGATTCCCGCGGGACTCTACCCATACCAGCTCATATTGACTGTGGCATTTCAGGGCCTGTTTAACACGAATCAAGTGACCATACCACGCATGGAGTTAAACGAACAGGGCACTCTTTCACCTTTGCCAGCCAACACTGATATTGTTCTCAACACATTTTTGAACTGCATGTCAGCACCCGAAGGATACAGGTACACTCTGTGGCAGGCACAACCCACCATGAAGCAATTCACTGTGACCAACATTGAAAACGTGCAGACTCTTTTGAACTACAAAGAACCTTGCAATCCAACACAGAGCATGGAGTGCATCGATTACAACGTGACGAGCCGCAAGGGCTGGTACAAGAACAGCTCGCAGCTCTGTGCGCCATGCACTACCACCTCGCAGTACACCACGTGCTCGTGGAACGAGTTCAGGGACCTCACGACCTGCACCAGGACGCAGGACTCCCTTTGTCGGCCCTGCAGGGGCACCCTTCCCGCCAATGGGACGTGGACCAGGGCCAAATCTCCCTTCTACTTCGACAGCTCCGAGCTCATGCCTTGCGACTGGGACTGCAACGCCGGCTTCTACAAGGACGCAGCGACCTCGCAGTGCCTGCCCTGCACCAACAAGCCGGCCAACGCCAACTTCGACTCTGGACCCTTTCGCATCGGGGACACCGTGCCGCCAAACGCATGCCTGGATCCATCCACGTGCAAGTACTTTGGGGGCACCAAGGAGAACGGGTGCATGTGGGTCTGCGTCGCGGGGTACTACTTCACCATGTCCGTCATATCTGGTCAGTATACCCAGAGCTGCGCAAAGTGCCCCGAGGTGTCCTGTAGCCCGGGGTGGGTCCAGGGCATACAGGCCAACGGGTGCTACGAGTGCCAACTGTGCACTCCACTCGTTGCGAATGCAGTGTACGGCGCCAGCTGTGCCTTCACCTGCAATGCGGGCTACTTCAAGTCAAACGCTACCTTGTGTAAGCCGTGTGGAGTGGCCACCTGCCCTGCCAATTACTACTCGGGAGGGTGTGGCGGTACAGCGGACAACACCTGCCAAGCATGTGCCTCCTGCACTCTAGGCACGCAGGTCTCGAGACCTTGCAATGCCACTGCAGACACCGTCTGTGTGCCGTGTTCCCAGCCCCTCATTGCAAACAGCGAGTACAACACGACATGTGGCGTAGTGTGCAGGACTGGATTCGTCATGGTGAACGGTGCATGTGCTGTCTGTGCCACTTCCAATGCAGAGTGCCCCGTCGGCACCAAGTACAATGCGACCTGCACTCCAGACAACATTGGTTGCACCAACTGCACTGCGCCCAACACACTGAATTGGTGTTGGACCTCGGGGAGCACCACATGTGCCTGGGACTGCCTCCAGTACTATAGGAAGGCCACAGGTGGCATCTGCAACTATGATACCACCAAGTTCTGGACAGTAGCCTGCCTGAGCACCCCAGTGACAACTACTTCGGTCCCACCCACTACTTTGGTCCCAACTACCACCTCAGCAAGTCCCACTACCTTGGTTCCCACTACCCCCACTACAACAGTTCTACCCACTTCTTCAGCAAGTCCCACTACCTTGGTTCCCACTACCCCCACTACATCAGTTCTACCCACTTCTTCAGCAAGTCCCACTACCTCAATCCCTCCCACGACTTCAGCCTCAACTACTAAAACTTCCAGCCCCACCACATCGGTCCCACCCACTACACCGGTCTCGACTACAAGCATTACGACCCCCGCCCCACCACCCATAGTACGAGAGACCCTCACCATCTCGAACCTAACCCTCTCCGAGTGCGCCTGTCAGGCCAACAACGTGATGGTAGAACTCAGCGCAGCCTACAACACCAGCGTCTTTGTGGTTTCGTGTGAGGAGGGATTGGAGGTCGTGGAGTGCGAGAACTTCACCTGCCCGTGCAACAGCACAGGTCTCCGGCGGCGCCTACTTCAAATCGCGTCTCCAAATACCAGGCTCAGCGTCGTCTACAAAAAAGAAAAGTCATACAATGAATCAATCGTCGCAAATGCCCTCCAAATCGCCTACGAGAAGCCGATCTCAGTACTGGCCGTCGCGGTGGAGCAACTACCCACAACAATCATCCGATGGGACAAGACCATCCTGTTCTACCGCAACGCCATCATCCTCGAAGCCACGCCCTCCCCCGTCCTGACCATAATCGCAGTGGTCGCGGTGGTTCTCATACTCATAGGCATCAGCACGTTGGTTTATTGCTGCCTAGCCACCAAGGCAGGGCCAATGGGGACGCAGGTCTTGAAGGCGGGGCCCATGGGCGTCCAGCTCATCAACGTCAAGATCGCAGGCAGACAGTGCTGTCACGTGGATTGAGGCGCAAGTTAGGTTTCGGTGTTGTTGAGCACAGGTTGGGACTCAGTGATGTTGAGCACAGGTTCGACCTTTGGACTCTTATTCCTGTCATCTTCGGGGTTGTGCTTCGAACTTTCATTCCCGTAAACCTTAGAGTTCTTAGTCGGAATATTATTCTTAAAAACTTTGGGGTTGTTTCTCGGATCCTGACTTTCGTAATAATGAAGCTGCGTCTTAAGACTCTCAATTTGTGATTGCGCATAGCTCAGCTCCATTTTTGCAACTCTCTCCTTCTCTACTTGAATCCTGTCTTTTTGTAACTCAAGATTGAGCATTCTCAGCTGCATATTATGCCCCAAGTCTGTAAAGGGAGCATCCTGATTGGGCATCTTCGACTCTTCGACAAGAGTGTCAGGGACTTTCTTGGGTTCTGCATTCGCATCCACCTTGATTGTCTGATTCTTTGCCGTGGTAACGTTGGGAATAGCCGCCGTCTTGGAACTGTTCACTGGAAAAACGCAGCGACTCCCCGTCCTGATCATGCAGTAGGGCTTCGTGTCGCGTTCCGTGAAATAGCGCACGCCTCCGACGCACACCGAGACCACCAGTTCGTAGGCGAGGTGGATCAGCATGACCTGCTTCGACTCGAACTTGATGGTGTGGACATCGATGTGGCACAGGAGCACGTACAGCAAGAACCAGAAGAGGCAGCGGGAGTTCCTAAAGTAGTGGACCCTCCCCCAGCGCGCCTCAAACTCTTGCTTGCTCTCCATGATCTTTTCGGCCTTGGCTTTCCATTCAGTTGCCTTGACGAGATCGCCGGCCTTGAAGGCCCAATTCTCGAGCAGCTTGAACTTGTAGTGGAGCGTCTCCCAGTCGTGGAACAGGTAACCCTGGCTGAACAAATGCCACTTGTGAAACGTATGACCCTTGAAGATCCAGTACCAAAACACCACGACGTCCTCCGCGACACCACACAGAAACGTGTAGATAGTGAACAGACCCGTGATCTTGAGGTCTAGGGTGCCCCACTTGAACTCTGCGACGTAGGTGTCGCCCGTGAGGTTCAGCCTCCTGCCGAGGTCTTCCACAGTGTCACCCCCACGGGGGACGTACTCCGAGACGAGGTTCTTCAACTTCTCGACCTTGTGAAACAGGAGGAAACTGTTGCAGGGCTGCAGATTACCCAACTGGGTGACGTCTTGCAACACCCTGTCCAAGTCCTCCACACCTTCCCGTCGCAACTTTTCCTTGAGATCCGTAACAAACCCACAGCTCGGCAGCATCCCCAACAAGTGCGAGGCACCCGGGGGGAGCTTCATTCCCATGAGGAACATGAAAAGAACGAGCTTCAGCACACACTCGTTGGATACGGTCACGTCCAGCGCCTTCTTGTACAGTCCCATCACATGTCTGACCCACAAGGTAACTTCGGCCTCGATGAATGTGTTGAGCTCGTCGGGTGACGTCATCCTGGTCAGCTGGAACATCAAGTTCAAGAAAGCCTTGCCCACGTTCTGAGGGTACTGGACATTGAGTGCCACCTCGATCCCTCCAACGGCCCTTACCAATTTGTCCATTGCTTGGATCGGTGCCAGTGCCTTCACGCTCCTTTTATACTATCCATGATCATATACGCCCAGGATGGGGTGCTCCTGCGGAACTCCGAAGAAAGCAACCACTCCCCCGTCCGCGTGCAGAACGCGTGCGGCACCGTGTACGTGGACTACTCCACCCCGTCCCACCGTGCCTGGAAGAGGAGCGCCAGCATCTTCGGCATCGTGTGGAAGGCCTACACCCTCGCGGGTAACTTCATCATGCAGCGGGACAAGATCAACTTCAAGGGAGCCGTGCACTCCCGACACCTCCACAGCGTCTTAAATGACTTGGTGGACCGGGGCGAATTCGTGGTGCGGCTCCAGTTGGTCGTCCTGAGCGTCGGGGTGGGAAAGTGCCTCGCAGTGCAGGTCGACTGCGCCCTCGAGCGCCGCCTCCGTCGCGTCCACTGGGTGCGCGTCATGTCCAGGATCGAGGAAATATGCAACGTCGTCGTCTTCTACGTGAAGAACTGGGAGTCCATGGAGCAGGAGCTGCGCCTGAAGGCCTGGCCCCACCACCCAAAGTCCACCACCGTCTCCGTCACCAGGCGCGGCACCCTCACCATGCGTATGACGTGGGACGGGATCGAGTGGGAAGGCAATGAGGCGTTCGAGGAAGCCACAACGGCAATGGCTCGATTTGTGAACGAGCTTATATGAGCGAGGCCTCTTTCTGCCTGCACATGGACAATAAAAAGACCACAAAGCTCGAGCTCTACAGGGGCACAAACCCAATTGTAATCCTCAAGTTTATGCAGAGCGTCATGATATGTCGGAGCCACATAAACATCTCTTATGAAATGCTCGACTCAGAAGCGAAAGAGGTCAACGACGATCTTTCAGACCTTATTTCCAAGATGAACAAAACAAACGAAGACAACGTCACGCACCAGATAGCTGAGCCCCTCAGGGTTCAAGTGGTATCAGACGAAGAAATTGGACGCGACGAGTACGTCGACTGCAATTCTGATATTTCTTATCATAACGAAATGTGGCACCTGAAACTCTCGAAATCCAAGTTGCCGCCGGGGACAACCTCAGGCCTATATCGCTGTGCATTTCAAATCGACGCAAAACAGGGATTTTGGAATCGAGACCCAAAGATCCGTGCCAACATCAATATATTCATGTTCGTCCAATCCAAGCTGAATCTGATCATCATGGAGAGGACGGGTGACATTAAGAAACCAAAGGAGAAAGACATGACATTGTGTCAATTGATGAAATTTTTAGTAAACGACTTTCGTCAGACATTTCTGTTGGAATGATTAAATTATTTTGTCTGATTATGTTAGAGTCCTTTGCCTCACCCAGCCCTCCCCCCCCCCGGCCGACCTTGAGACAAAAACTTTGTGGATTCACTATTTTTTTTTCTAACTGGTCAACCCGGACCCCTCCCCCCCGGGACCAACCTAAAGACAAGAAATTTGGGTGGGATCTAAAAAAAATTACCCGGTTTGACCATTAAATTTTTTTTTATTTTTTTTTTCTAAGTGGTCAACCCGGACCCTCCCCCCCCGGGCCCAACCTAAATCCAAAAGAAAAAATCTACCAGACCAAACCTACCCCCCCGAAACAAAGGAAAGGAAAACAGAAAAGTGGGAGAG
>Ga0172367_10002941_pt1 | contig 22755 bp, 19 predicted proteins | sample Lak10m_FD_114542 | JGI IMG/M metagenome (GOLD analysis project Ga0172367, IMG submission 114542) | Freshwater microbial communities from Kabuno Bay, South-Kivu, Congo - kab_022012_10m | ecosystem: Environmental > Aquatic > Freshwater > Lake | place: Democratic Republic of the Congo: South-Kivu... | reverse complement strand
GGTATCACAGGCGTCTATGCGTTGATGAATCTGATATCGCCACAGGCTCCAATTCCTCCAGCCCTCACCTATGTCGCGGTGTCGCTTGGAGCCATCGCAATTGCCGTTGGCTGGCGGCGTTCCGCATCTGATTCGATGAGCGACAAATTATTTAAGTCCCTTCTATTGGCAGTTGCACAGTTGGCGACTGCACTGGTCTCTGGGTACGTAGTTTTTCGCTGGACAAGATTTACTGATCTCGAGTTCTTGAACGCTCTTGCAGGCTCCGAAGACAACGCTGCTTGGATCTCTGGGACCCGAACGTTTCTTGCGGGAGAGATGACGACCGACTATTTGGCACATCCAACCGCAAAAAGTCCAGTTACCGGGACAACCCTGGGTTTAGTTTCGGACGTGTATTGGATTGCTCAATCAGATACCCCGGGCCACTTGTTGGCTCTCCGTGCGCTGCGAAGCGCCTATGCGTTGATCATTGTTCTTTCTGCGATGGCAGCTGCTGCGTGGGTCTCAGTGGTCGCGGCTCGAGCAAAGGTTTCATCATGGTTTGGCTTCGTCGCCAGCTTGATGGTAGCTGTGGCCGTGCTCGGTTCATCCCTCTTCTTGTTTACGGGAGTTGGGTTTTTTAGCTTTATCAACGGAATCCTGTTCGCATTCGTTGCAGTCCTTGGCCTTGAAGTTGCCTACTTCGGCCCCGCACTGACATGGCGAGCCGAGGGAATACTGCTCCTCGTATTGGCAGGCTTTGCTGGTGCATGGTGGGGGGTGGCACCGCTGGCCGCGGTGCTCATTGTCGTTGTAGCAACAACGCCATCGATAGGTAATCGTTTCGGTGGACAATCCCGACTTGATCGCATCCAATATCTCGGCGCATGGTTATTTTCCTTATCGACACTGTTCTGGACGTGGGATGTCTCGATGGGCAGAAGAATCGAAGTTGGACAGATTGGGGCTACGGGTACGGTGCCGATCGTTGAAACGGCATGGTTCCCAATCATATTCCTCGTTGTTATCGCACTTGTCGTGCGAGCCGCCGACCACCTTGATGATTGGCGGAGACGAGCGTTTCACCTATTGCTTGCCTGGTATGTGGCACTTATCTGGTTGCTATCAATGCTGGAATACGCAGAGCCTCGATATGCGGCATACAAGATCTTGGTACTGCTCTCGTTGTCGACGATGGTCGGGCTAGGTGTGGTTCTTGTTGAACGGGCGCCACGGTTTGGGCATGAGGCAGCACTTGCTGGCTTGGCGCTGGTATTACTTTGGAGCTCTGTGGTTCATGAGTCTCACAATGGAATTCGTGGGCTAGGCCGAACCAACACCAATTCAACTGTGCAGTCAAGGATTCTCGAGACGCTAAACGACAATCCGCAAGCCAATATTGTGTGCCTCCATCAAGACGCCGACCTGCGTATCGCCGCGTATCTCTGTTCTCGGCTAGCAGCTTCGTTTAGCTCGGGCCAGTCCCGAGCCCTGAATGAATGGACCGGAGCTCTGCTGAATTCTGACATTAGTCCGAACGGGATTGAGATGTCTCGAGAAGATCATGTCGGAAGTCGAGTACTTACCCGATTTCGGGATGAGTTGGTCGAACAAGATGTGGTGGTGATTCTCATAGGGGGCAACAGTGCCGAGGGGGTGACGAAGGATCTTGGCCCTGACTTCTGGTGGGTACAAGAATTGAATTGGGCAGAGATTCAGACCGTGCGTCTCTAACGCAATAGAGTCAGCAACATGATGCTCACCGAAATCGACCACGTAGCTATTGCTGTTCGCAATCTTGAAGCAGCCATCGACTATTACCAAAGGGCATTCGGCGCCACCGTCGACCACCGCGAAGTAGTCGAACGTGACGGCGTTGAAGAAGTGTTGCTGAAAGTAGCCGAAAGCTACATCCAGTTGCTCACACCCACTCGACCCGATTCACCTGTGGCCAAAGCACTTGACAAGCGTGGCGAAGGCTTGCACCACATCGGGTATCGCGTGGCTGATTGCAAGGCCGCTCTCGCCGCCATGGTTGCCGCTGGGGCCACGCCCATCGACAAAGAACCACGACCCGGTTCGCGTGGCACCACGGCGGCATTCATTCATCCAAAGGGATCATTTGGAACCTTGATTGAACTCGTGCAGGAGTAAATGGTTACCTTAAAGGTCTCGTCAGGTCTTGAGATTGCTAAGACCTTTGGGTGGTTGTGTTTGATGCTTGCAACTGTGGCGCTTCTGTCTCAGCCCGGGGCCAGCCAGGATGAGTGGTTTCATGCTTCGAGTATCTGGTGCGGGCATGGCAAACGCGAAGTGTATTGTCCGGAGACCGTTCGAGTTAACGGGAGTATTGCTGAAGTCAAGACGAATTTCTCAGTTACGGGGTGTATTGCACAACCGAAATATCCGCTCGTCTGTATCCCGAGCGAGCAAGACGTAACAAGCACTGCAAACGCTGGAATTCGACCCGGCTTGTTCTACTTTGTACTCAGTTGGGTCGTCGTTCCTTCCGTAAACGTCAGTCTGCTTTTGGCGAGACTCTTGAACGCGGTTCTCGTTTCAATATTCCTTGGCTTCCTTATGTGGTTGCTGCCTGGGCGACATCGAGCAGCTCTTTTCCTTACTTGCCTCGTCATCCTCCCAGTAACTGGGTCGTTTCTTTTGAGTTCCGTCAATCCCGAATCCTGGAATGCTCTAGGTACGGGCATGGGGTGGCTTGCCGTTCATGCGGCAATCACATGCGGGTCGCTCCCCAAGCGACAACGCATCGCTCTTGCAGCGGTAGGCGTGGTCGCTGTCATAATGGCAGTCGGCAGTTCTTGGGACTCAATACCGATGTTGCTGTTTATATCTGTGCTGGTTGGGATTCAGATTGTCTCAACAAACAGAGTGTCGTCGCGGCTGCGGCTGTTTCTTCAGTGCCAGTTCTTGATTGGCACGGGTGTACTCCTGGCAGAGGCATCTTCGGGTCCGTCTCCTCTTGGGGCACTTACATCATTCTTGAGATACCTCTGGGATCAACCAAACAGTGTGACTTCGCTGGCTGCTAGTGCGCTTCAAAAAGTTCCGAGTGTCCTTGACGCGCTTGGGACAGTTCCCACTATGAATTCCTTGATTCTTCCAGAACTTGTCTACGTATCAGGGGTATTGATCTTTGGTCTCGTGATGTTTAGGGGTTTTGATTCACAATCAATGTGGCAAAAGATCGGTCTCACGTCTATCGCTGTTTTTTTGACACTACTTTTAGTGAGGCAAGACATGGTGTTTGATTTTCGAGCTATGCATACCATTGACGCGTTGTACACCTTTCCACTGTTGATATTTGCAGTTACGTGGTGGCAACTCATGGGGCCTTTTGATTTGTTTAAGCGTGTGTCTTCCAGTTTGAACTTAATCATCGGACTAGCTACCGCTACGTTTCTTTTCACACAGTTCACTGTTGTTGAGCGCTTTACTGACCGTCAGTCCTACGGGATAAGGATGGTTCCAGACGGTCCAGATGACTGGTGGTGGCCGTGGATGCCGATTAGTCCTACGATTTCGGTTGTGCTTGCCACCTATTTCTTCTGGAGATACCTTCAGACGGCTAAGAGTTTCGTAGCGGCCACCAACGACGTACAAATCTCATAATGAAGTTCAGGTCTTATCTGTTCGCAGTTAGTGCATCAATCATGATCGTGGCTGGCTGTGTAGTTTGGATGTCGCGACTCGCGTATGAACCAAGCCAAATCATCTCAGATCGACTGTCGGGTCGTCTGCTTGAAGTTAATCCCGCAGTTGTGACTGATCTGACCAAGGCATGTCGGCAGGTAGAAAACGCACAAGGCTGGGTTGTCTTTGTGCTTGAGGCAAACCTTGTCAGTGATGCGTCTCTCCGCACCTATTTTGAGACAGATGTAGAACCTCTCGGCCTTTTTGTGGAGTCCGAGCCCGGTTTTCTGCGGCTTGGGTTGGGACTCGGACCGGGACCGGAGTCAGATCTACAAGTGCCGATCCGCGTTATTCGACGTGACCAAAGAGAGACCATTGTTATAGCGGTCTCTAGGGATGAGACGCGAGTCATCGCCAACGCTCTCGACAAACGAGCATCGTGGCCAGGAATCTTGGCTGATGAATGGCTTTGCAAGCAAGTACAGATTGGGAGCAATACTCGTGAGCTCTCCCATGGCTACAAATGCGAGGGATGTGATGTTCAACTCACCTATGCCGTAGGTGACAATCTTCGTGAACTTGATGACCTACTAGATGATCTCTCGAATGTCGAGGACTTCAACCGTAAGAGGTGGCTCGGCTCCACCATGACTCTCGTAGGGGTGCTGTCACTTTTTAGTATCAGGCAACGCCGAATGCGTTCAAAAATTATTCAGACGCACTCGTGAGCGTTCAAAAGAGAACTCGGTCTCCAATTTCTGACTTGACGTTCTGGAAGTCAATGCGCATCTCGGGATGGTTCTTCGCCGCATTGGCAATGCTTGCACTCTTGACTCCTCCTGGAGCCACGCACGATGAGTGGTATCACTTGGGAAGTATTTGGTGTGGCCACGGTGAGCGATCGCCATATTGCGAAGAGAGAGGCGAGACTCCGAATTACGGAATGGGTGCCAATGTGAATTTGCCAGTCGTAAATTGTAAAGCGGAGCCAACTGAAATTCTGAATTGCCCGATAGAATTTAAAGGTCAAAGTCGACCTTTAGTGAACGGTGGAGTTTATCCACCTTTATTTTATTGGACGTTGAGCTGGTTTGTGGTGCCTTCAGCTGAGGTGAGTGTGGTTCTGGTACGTCTGGTGAGCGCACTACTAATCTCCGTATTTCTCGGGGTCTCTATCTGGTTGTTGCCCACCAAATTTCAAATTGTCCTGACGCTCGTCGCACTAACGGTCTTTTCTTCATCTGGCTTCTTCCTATTCGCTTCGATCAACCCCAGTTCATGGTCCGCTGCTGGCGTCGGTATCGGCTGGCTATCGTTCTTAGCGGCGATTAAATCACGAGACCTCAGATTCGTTCGCCGCAGCGCACTTGCAGCTACCGGGCTTCTTGGTTTCGTTATGGCAGCAGGGAGCCGATGGGATGCGCTTCCCATGGTTTTCACCGTCGTTACTGTAAGTTTGTCTTACGTAGCTTGGGACCTTCAACACAAATGGCGTTGGAAACTCTTCGTGCTCGCAACTCTGTTTCTTCTTGGAATTATTGCGCTACTTCAGAGTAATTCGCCGTTTTCCCCACTAAAAGCTTTTCAAACGTTGTATACATACAACGATGGTCAACCCGACAACGTCTTGTTTTTCTCCTACAACTTGACTCAGGCGCTTCCGAATGTTCTTCGCGCAATCGGCACAGTGCCGTCTCTGAGCTTTGTTTCGGTCCCAAAACTTGTGTACGTCGTCGGACTTCTTCTTCTTTTTTTCACTATGAGTCAGGTCAGGGCGCACTCAACGAAGTGGCAGATTGCCGGCTTCACAGTAACTGTGATCTCGATGGCAGTACTCATCATGACTCAAGTCGCAAACAATGACTACCGTGATCTTGGCAGTGTCGAGCCGAGGTATGTATATCCGCTACTCCTCTTCGGAGTCGGATGGTGGTTTCTCCAGGGCTCTGACGAGTCATTCGCACATGTTCGTCTGCAACTGAGATTTTTCTCTAAGGTCGCAGTTGCACTGTACACAATCTTGAGTTTTACAGTTGCTGAGAGGTTTGTAGATCGCCAATCGTTTGGATTTAGGTTGATTCCGGAGGGCCAAGACCAATGGTGGTGGTCGTGGATGCCATTTGGCGCAAACATTGTGTTCATACTCTCACCAATCTGCATGTGGATGTTCTTTAGGAGGCTGCGAATGCTCGTTGAGCGTAGTGATAACTCTCTCGTTTCCCGACAGATCTAAGCCGCTAGTAATCGCTTCAGCTCGTCTCAATCAAGCGGTGCCGAGCTTCGTGATTTCCTAAGCCCCTCTCGACAACTTCCCAGAGCATCACCTGAGCAGACGCTTAGCTGATCACATTGCAAATGTTGACCAAGATATTTCTACGTATTACATAACTCGGTATGGTGAAGCCGCCAACAATAGTGGCAGGGTTCCGTCTGTTCTTGCAACATTGGTTTCTCACAAGCACCAAATCTCAATTGTTGTGAGAGCGCCAAAAATTGACTCTGCTTGTGAGTAGAAGATGGAGACTGCTTACCCCACCTTAGCTTCAGAGGTCGTATTAAAAGTGCCGAATCAATCGTCGAAACTCCAGTTCGGTGAGTGATATACGACTAGTGGGAAGTAATCCTGACTGATGCACCAAGGAGCCGTACTCGCGAAGTTTTTGCCATTGACAATTCACCGCTGTGGGCACGTAATGTAAACCAATTTAACCTAACCGAAGTCGGACATTCTAGCGTCGGAAAAACTGGCGACGACAGCCGCAGAAAATTCACGAGAGATGAGTGTTAGAGATTGGCTAAGCGACTGTCAAGTTAATGAGCTGAGTTTGACCATTCCGAATAGAAGTCATCCCATTTGCTCGGCACGGTGCCACTTCAGCTCAAAACAATAAGTTGTCAGCCCGAAGACAGAACTGATCTAAGCGTTTCCGTGATTCGCTCAATCTCTCCGTCGTGGAAACGGGAATGTATGCCTATATAAAATCCGTGGTTGTGAATTGCACTGGCTCCAGGCAAATTATCCTGACGTAGCCAAACAAACCGCCTGCTTACTGGCTGTTTACTCAAGTTTCCAGCAACAATGGGTCGAGTTTCCACTCCAAGGGTTTGAAGTCTTCCTGTAACTTCGTTTCGCGATATCGATGCTTCCGGATTCATCATGATTGGCAGAGCAAACCAGCAGGCCTCAGCCTGCGGGTGAACTTCGGGAAGATGGATGACACTCGAGAGATCGGAGAGACCTTCTTGGATTTTTGAGAACGCTCTGTTTCGCGTCTCTTTGAATTGGGGGAACTTCCTAATCTGATGAAGTCCAAAACCAGCCTGCAGTTCAGTAGGCCTTACGTTGAAACCCCATTCAAGGAATGTGTAGCGAGAATCGAGAGCGGAGTCTTCCGTAAGTTTTAATAGAGGGTGACTTCGGTTTTTCAAGTTGCGTGCCCAGCCATGTGCCCGAAGGAGCCGTAAGCGCTCGGCAGTCTCGGGGTCTGAGGTGATGATCATGCCACCTTCCATCGTGCAAATGTGATGCGAAAAAAAGAAAGAGAAGGTCCCCCCGTACGATTGGCTTCCAACGTGGTGACCATTCCAGAAAGCTCCCAAGCTTTCGCAGCAATCTTCTAAGACAGCCAATCCTGAATCAGCGCTAATTGCTTGAATTTCTGTAAGGTTTGCAGGACTTCCCATGAGATGGACGGGGAAAACAGCCTTACTACGGCTCGAAATTTTCGCCTGCAGATCGTTGATGTCCATATTCAGCGTTTTGGGGTCGACATCTACGAGGACAGGAACCAGTCCAGCCATGGCGACCGACCACAGATGTGTGGGCCATGTAACCGCTGGAACCAGAACTTCATCTCCTGGATCCAGTGTGCCACCAGAGGATCTCAACATTGAGTAAACGAGGAGCAAATCAGCGGAGGACCCACTATTCACCATCACCGCTTCAGCTCCCACGTAGTCTGAAAACAATTCTTCGAACCTTCGTGTTTTGTCCCACATAGTGGTTCGATATGTGATCATTGACTCGACCGCTTCAGTTATCTCCTCTGAACCGAACGACGGTCTGGAAAGTGGATACCAATAGTCACTCACAGAGTCGGTTGATGGATTCTCTAGCAGGTGCCGATGAATCGCATCATTAATTGACTCAGAAATCAAATTTTGCTCCTGTACTCCGCCGCTAACTGCGTAAGACCGTCAACAAGGTCAATTCTAGGATGCCATCCGAGATGATGCATCATACTGCTGTCAAGAAGCTTTTGGGGCATACCCTCAGGCTGGTTCGTGTCAAAAACAACTCTGCCTGAATACTCAGTGATTTCCGCTATCAAGTGAGCAGCATCCCGAATAGCTATGTCATCCCCTACTCCAACATTCAATAGAAAGGGGGTGCTTGAGTTGCGTAGCAGAAATAGTACAGAGTCCGCTAGATCATCACTATGCATAAACTCACGGCGTGCATTGCCACTGCCCCAAACATCTATGGACTTCTTGCCATCAATGGCAGCATCAGTAAAACGACGTATCAGCGATGAGAGAACGTGAGCCCGTTGTAAGTCAAAGTGATCATTTGGTCCGTAAATATTCGGCGGAATGAGGACCATGGACTTTAGTCGTCCTTCTTGCTGCAAAGAACGAGCAAGTTGAATCCCCGCAATTTTTGCGACCGCATAGGACTCGTTAGTTGGTTCTAGCGGTCCTGTCATCAAATCAGACTCTGACATTGGTTGCGGTGCGAGTCGTGGATAAATACACGAACTTGCAAGAAACACAAATTTTGACACGCCTGCACGAGCGGACGCCATCATCAAGTTATTCTGAATTGCAAGATTCTCGAGTAAAAAACGCACGGGATCACCTAGATTTGCTTTTATGCCGCCAACGACGGCAGCAGCACCTATTACTATCTCAGGCTTCAGTCGCTCGAGATATGCAGAAGTGGCTTGCTCGTCAAGGAGATCCAATTCGGTCCGAGTGATTGCAACGGTTTCAATTGATGGCTCGATCAGAAGTCGTCGCATAATCGCCGAGCCAACGACCCCATTCGCTCCAGTGACTAAAATCTTTATGGTGCATAATCTTACCTTCCTGTAGTCTCATTAAAGCTCTGAAAGTCACACAGGAATCCAGTTCCCCAAGAATGAACTGTTGGTCTCATTTTGGAGAAATTTGATGGTTGCTGCAATCGTTGGCATAGGCTTACCACGACCTAAGCCCGATGATCTCAGTTACAGGACAGCGTCAGCCAGACAGTAAAAACAGGTGATTACTTTGAGATGACGCTTCGACGAAAACTCCCGACGAGGCATGCCTTCCCAGATGGACTCACTATTCACAGTCGTGGAGGTATTGGCAATCAATTATTTTGTTTGCTCGCAGGTCTAGCTCTAGCCGACAAATTGGAGTGCCGCCTGTACATCGACCCATCGCAACACAGATATACAGTAGACTTACCTTTCTTAGTTGATCAACTAATTCGCAAATCTCCAAGTGGACTCTCTCGTACTATTGAGTGCCTTCAAGAACCCCACACTCGGCTTGGGCGATTGATACAAAGGATTGGGATTCCACGGAGATGCGACTTTGTTGAACCTTCATTTCAATTCAGTCAGGACTTTTTCTTGACCCCAATAGGCTCTTGCCTCTTTGGATATTTCCAGTCATGGCGCTACCTCGAATTGGTAAGCATCGAGCGTCGGAATGAAGTCCGCGAAGCGATCAAACTTCTCGCAACGAATCCAGCCTCTTTCCACCCGCGCGACATCGTCATTCATGTTCGAAGAGGCGACTACTTGAAATCGGGAACACGTGAAATTCACGGCACTCTGCCCTACCGCTATTACTCAAATGCAATCACTGCACTTCGTGCGGCTGGCCAGTCTGGTGAAGTCTGGGTGGTTTCCCAAGATCGACTTGGTGATCTCAGTGAACTCGAAAACGAGATTGGTGCTTCCGTGACTCAGGTTGATGCGACTTCCCTGTGGGCCGATCTCCAAACACTCATTACATCCCCGTCGCTCGTCATTGCAAATAGCACGTTTTCTTGGATGGCGGGTTGGCTAAATCAAGGAGTGATACCAGTCATTGCTCCAAAACCATGGTTCTCTGCAGGAAAAATTGATACCAGTGATCTAATTCCACCGCATTGGTTCACAGTGGAGCACCAGTTTGGAGAGAGGGCGTTCTAGTCAGATGCTTTCTAATGGGTTACCAAAAATTGGATTTTTTACCATCGCTACCAACCACTACGTACTCATGCTGGAGGCTCAACTCAGAGCTATCTCTGATCAGGTTAGAGAACTGGACTGGCAGTATGTTGTGGCTACAGACCAAGTGGAACACTTAGCTCAATTTACGAGAGATAACCAACTTGATGACCATGTCAGAGTACTTAAGTGCCCTCCGTACAAATTTCCCTTGGCTTCCATGCTTAGATTTAAGTACATCTCAGAGCAAATGACTGAGTTCGACTTCATATGCTATTTGGACTGTGACATGGAAATTGAAAACTCGCACGCATTGCATGTTGCCATCCTAAAATCAACATCGGTCAACTTAGTAAGACATCCAGGTTGGTCTAGAGGTTTCGGACTCAAGTTGAGCCCTAAAGAGCGACTTGCCGAAAGCTACTTTAGACTCAGAAAAGGCGGCCTGGGATCATGGGAGTCCAGACGCAAATCTTTCGCTTGGGTGCCTAGAAGAAAGAGGAGAGACTACTATGCGGGTGGAATTTTTTTTGGCCCCACAGAAGAAATTCGGCGGTTGAGCAAAATTTGCGACGCATGGATGGATGCGGACCTCCGAGCGGGAATCGTAGCCTCAGTACATGATGAGAGCTATTTAAATCGATGGGCAACTCTCAACAAATTTACTCCTCTGGGCCCAGAGTATTGCTACTCCAATTTTTCCTGGTTGCCTGATTTAGATGTCGTTGTGCGCGCTCTGGATAAACGGAGTATGCGGATTCCGCTTGGTGAGATCTCGAACCAAAAATGATACCTATTTAGGTCATCTTCCAGCGCAAGGAACCATCTTCCTGATTGAGCGGCGCAACAGTCTTCAAGAAATTTGATAAGCTATGAGATTCCAATAATTATGCAAGAAAACATTGCGCTTTCTTGCGTCCACCAGAGAGCGAGTTTGTGCTTTCCGAATCTACTGGGATCTCCAAAAAATCCCCGGCCTGCTCGACCTTTCTCTTAGAGCGACGGCGTACTGTCAAACAAGCTTGAGTCGGTGAACGGCATGGGATTCATCGCTTTTGGTTGTAAACCACAAGCCCAATTCCTAACCTGTGGGAATTGTAGCCGCGCAAACTTCTTAGAGATAGTCGATGAGCTCCGTCTTGAACTACGAATTGCCTAATTGAATGCCGAATAGCGATCGGCGTGAAGTCCCCTGGCTCTTGGTTAAAGCTCTCCCAAAGTTCTGTCTTAACGCGAAGCCATGCCTCGAATGCGGTGTAATCAAGCTGTTCTTTAGTCTCGTTATAGTAAGGATCAGCTTGAACATCCTCACCACAATCAAGCTTTCGAAAGAATTCCTTTTGTGGGCATGCTCCAAGTTTGTATATCTTTCCCCAATTTTCCACGAGAATCTGCTCTTCATCGACAAGCATCGTTCCAAGAATCAAATATTTTGTTCGCTGTTCGGAGTATGGCCAGTCTCCCACCACAATCCTCGGTCTAAATCGACCTTTGCCTCTGAGAATTTCGAAGGCAAAAAAGGCCGCCTGAACTAACGAAAAACCGATTCTCTTAGTTGTATTGCCGCTTGCGTTTTTTTGTTGCTTTTTCAGCGCAATTCTATCTTTCAATCTTTTACTTATTTTCATGATATTTACGTGTCCCTATGTGATCGAGTCCAGATTTTGTGGCCTGTATTCATCGTCAGAACTCATCCAAGCAAAAATCGCCTTGGCGATCCAAGCATTGCGACGGCTCACGCCATTTTCTCTAAAGAATACGCTGTCATCAATATGCTTTTTCAAGTTGTGAGCCGATATCACATAGCGGGTCCGCAAAGCTTCTTCCACTTGTTTGAGAATCGAAGCCGGATGAGGCTCTGACTGAAAGAGGAAACCGTCTGGAAAGTCAAGTGGGTCTAGCTTGGGGCCAACATAGACGCATTGGCACCCTGCAATAAGCGCAGCATGTAGCTTCTCGGAGAAGTAGCAGGATTCATTCTCAATGACGATGGATACCTTAAACTTCGATGAAAACTCGACGTTGTCCGGAACTACTCCAGCGCTTATTCTTTCAACTCTCTTTCTGCAGAGAGAAAACTTCAACAATTCAACAACATCCGTAAATTTGAATTTAATTTGCTTGGCCCGAATCCCAATTAGGAGATGATGCGCAATTTTCGTGATCGTCCACACGACACCCCTAGTCCAATTCTTGCCAGCTATAGTCAGATTGAGATCTCGGTCGAGCGCATGCATGATGAATTGTGTTCGCAAAATGTAGTTACTCTGGCCAGCAAAGCTGAATTTGTTCTCGTTTATTAACCCACAGCCCTGCCTACAGCCGTCGTTTGAATATGTAGTCAAATACCGGAACGGATTAATGTAACCACCGTCATATACAACGGTATTCGGGCCTTGAGGCGAGAGCCTAGATGGAACAATGACTCTGTGAAATTTGCTTGTCACTTTCTTGCTGAACTGAATCGGATTCACCGAGACAGGCTCAGTCGCGGTTAGAAAGCGATTAGTTTTCGGAAGCTTTGGCCATCGCACAACATCTTTTTCACTGTAATCAATAACTAGGAGGTGCGTAGCTATCCCATAGTTTTCCGGCTGAACAACTTGAATATTTAGGGCTTCCAGTTCTGAGTACAAACTCCACCAGCCACTGGTTTTCGGGATGTCTGAATCCCCAAAGTACCTTATGGCCAACTTATAGCCGTCAGTTGATCCGCTCAAACCAATTACTCCCTAATAAACACATCAAGAAGAGAGTAGTTCACACTCGAAGCTTGGTCTGTTGAGTTTTCAAATTTGTAAGTATCTCATTTGATTAGCTTGCACCTGATCGTGAATGTCGCCCTTGGTTTTGGTGCTCTCCGGAACGAGATTAGTTATGGGGTTTGCAAGACCTTAACTTACGACCCCTTCTCACCCGATCGATCACGGTTTATTGGTGTCTGTTCGCTGGAGTTCCTACTTCTAACTTTTTTGCTGTTAACACCTGCGCATGTAAGGGAACAGTACCCGCTGCGGATCGACAGAACGAGATAGTTGCGGGTTTGACTAGGTTGGATCCACCGGCTGACTGTCACGGTATTGACTGCTAATCAATCGTTTCACTATTGGACAAAGTTTGACAAACCATGAGAGGGGGCTTTTTCAGCACAAATAGATAAGCCGCCTGCCCCGAAACAATTGCAGCGCGACCTCTAGACGTTGGAATTGCTGAGCCAAACGCCTCCCAAAAAGGCACCGCTTCGGCGTGGATATCTTCTATGATCAAGTATCCACCGGGTCGAATTTTTGAGAAAGCATGTCTAATCGGCAACAGGTTGGCGTCGAGGGTATGCAAACCGTCGTCGATGTACAAATCAACGGAGTTATCTTCTAGCCTGTCAAATTGGGCTTTTACTGAGTCCTCGTCTCGTTGGTCCATAACGGCAGTATGAATTCGAACTTCTTTAAACAAGGCTTGTGGGTCAATGTCATACCCAATTATGGAAGCGGAAGGAAAGAAGTCTCTCCAAGCCCGGAGAGAGCCTCCAACCCCTGTGTGCCCCCTTCCCATAGTGGACAAGACATCAGGCGAATTTGTCCCTATACCTATTTCCACCACCAACTTAACCGAATTAGGGTCCTCAAACAAACGACCGTACACAAGATGGTAATCGTGCGTACTGCTCTTGTCTGAGCCGTATCTGGAAAACAAGTCACTTAGGTCCGCACTGTGATCAGTTTCAAGCCCAAAGTGACACGCAAAGTTAGCGCTGTCGACAATCTGTATTGGGGGTAAAAGCGCGCTTAGGCAATCTCTAAAGACTATTCCAAGGCGATTAGCTGTTTCTAAAGTCAAGGAATTTCGCTCGCGATTGCCGCCGGCTACGTTGGGAGCAAAAGGCTTTAGGTCCTCAATCGGGCTTAGTCGCAATACTTTCGGCCCCTGAACCAATCTCTCGTACAGACGTGTAACGCCAGGCAATCGCTTGACTAATTTTCGCAACATGCACCTCAAATCCCTTCACAAGAACGAAGCATAGGGAGTTCCAAGGTTTTCAGCGAAGAGCTATCGACCCAACATCTACTCCCGTGCGTATACGAGACTACTCTGCTTTGGAAGTTTGAGCGCAATCTAGCCAGCGATTCCTGAGTCTCAAGCAAACCCAACGGAAGTAAATCAGTCAGGAGATTACCGTGGTGCTGGCGGGATTTGAACCTACGATTCCATGTCCCTAGGCAAGCCCCGGCAATCTCAGGCTAGATGAACTTAGTGTTGTCGGGATGCTGACACAAAATTTGCAAAACTCAACTACATGTAAGATCATCCCGATGTTATCTCGGTTTTGCAGTGAGCTTTTGCTTGATTGATCTAAGCATCTTGGCCATACCAGGCGGTAACTGCGGCATGATTTGTTTAACTGCGAACTCAAATACAAGTCGTAGTTGGGTAGCCATTGTATTAACATAGCCAGACGGCCTTACTCTGACCGAATGGCGATTAAGTGTGAATTCCGCGATGGATTTGATGTCCCTCACTTTTTTGTTTGCCCATGAAGCTTGGGCAGATCGTGGACCAAAGCTCAAAAGGAGTTGCCTCGTGGCAAGTGAGGTAAATTTCATTCCAAATAGGCTGACGTGCAAATACGGACTAATGATGACGTCCTCATGAGAAAAAGGGAGCCCTTTATAATGCCCGTTATTGACATCAAATCCCATTGCAAGAATTTCTTCCTCTAGGCTTGCTCCCAGGCAAATCAAGTCCAAATCTCGGGATTTTCTCAAACCGTATAGTTCCATCGTTGCGCTACCGTCAACGCAAACGTTCGGATTGAATCTCAAGCTAGTCGGATAGCGACTAAAAACTCGGTCATGACGTGACACTTTAACTCGATTTAAAAGGTTAAGTGAGTTCGGGTTACTTAATGCTTCAGCCAAGTAGCGGGTGTCCTCAACGCCGTCGGTTCCGTGAATTCGCCTTTCAAAAGTCACGGCGGGAAGATTGTGGCGAAGCTTCGCCTTAAGTTCAATGACTTCCTCAACACCATCTTTGAGTTCGTAAAAGACCACAAACGCTTTTGTCGAGAAGACAAATCTTTCCCGAGCCATACGACTGCGGAAACGTTCCGTAAAGAAGGCTTTGTTGCCGTAACAGAGCTCAATTAAATTTAGTGCTCCTTCTTTAGATAACTCAAGGCTCACTGCGTAAATCACGCATATGTTTGGAGTCTCAGCCAAAATTTCGATACACTTTCCAATTAATTCATTCTCCAAGGAAAAAAATACAAAAGCTCTCGAATCCTCATTAAGAAGGCAGTAGTCAAGCACGGCTGCGCCGATGTGGTGATGAGACCTTCCAAATTCAAGCATTTCAATCCAGCTCGCGTCACCTTCAGGTACTTCAGTTTTCCCAAAATTGCGTTCGTATTCTTGGGAAGTGGACTCGCCACGTGACCAAGGTGGATTGACTAACTTAGCAACTCTATGCGGAAATAAGCCTGCGATAAATTGCGCTATGTCTTGAGAGGAATCAAGTTGAATACGTTGGTTTGTCATCCGATAATTTCAGGGTAGTGGATTGTTTCATAAAGAGTGAGGGGAAAAGTACGTCAACCCAATTCTGATTCGGAACTTGAGGTTGGGGGTCTCGGGTGACCAAAGTTTCTGGAATCGCTTATCAGGCAATATTTTCTGTTTGTAAATAGTTGTATACATGTCTTTTGAACGATCTCGCAATGCGCAGGTCGCGAGTCCAATTCCCGTCTCGGGCTCCACCAATTATCGAAATTCAACACTTAAGACTCTCAGTCACCTAAATGAATTTGGCCGAACTCGATCTGTTGTCGAAATTGCGGCAACGTCTCGGCGAGTGCTTGAAAGGTATCTGATCCGATTAGTTGACCGTCTTCGAGGTAAAACACATGGTCAGCATGCCTCACTGTGCTCAGACGATGGGCGACGATGATGGCGGTTACATCACCCCGTAATTCATAAATTTGTTCCACAATCTCTTTTTCGGTTTCGGCGTCGAGCGCACTTGTGACCTCATCAAGCACAATGAAATCAGCCCCAGAGTAAAAGGCACGGGCCAGCCCTATTCGTTGTTTTTGCCCACCAGAGAGCGACTCGTTCAGCAGGGGTGTCGGGTCATTGATGCGTGGCAAGAACTCTTGCAGCCCTGCCCGCTTGAGGGCCAATTCAACTCGGGGTAGATCAACGACTGCTCTATTCCATGTTAGAGCAACATTTTCTGCAAGCGATATGTAGGCAATGTGAGTTTCTTGGGGTACGTAGGCACTCACTTTTCTTTTGTCGCGTCGAATCAAGCCAGAGGTCGGTTCCAAAAGAGCCAAGAAAATGTCGACCAGAGTGGTCTTCCCCGACCCCGACGGACCGACAATCGCGTACTGCTTGTCTTTTTCTATGAACAAGTTAATGTCGTGAAGTACAAAAACTCCTGAGTTGGAATATCGAAAGTTAACACCCTGTAGCTCGAGCGCATTCTTACTTTCTTTGAGATCTTCAACAATCACCTTTGGGGTGCTATTTGGCATTTCAAACACCAGATTCGCAGTTGGCGCATCTCCGATGATAGTGAGTGCAAGAATCTGAATTCGATTCACTACAGGCAGCAACCGAAAGCTAATGCCAGTAAATAGCACCACAGTCGTCAAGGCCTGTGTCGGACCTGAAGTCAGGTATGAAACACCACCCATGATCATGATTCCGATTGCGAGTGTGAGTTCCAGCAAGTATCTGGGTACCGTAGCAACAAAGGCCGAACGTCCACGGGTATCCGAAAGCTGTGAGCGGTACTTGCTTAGAAATCCCGTCATCGAATCGGCAGATGACTCAGACAAAGTCCTCCGAAGCCGTGCAGCATCACCAAGAACCCGATAGAGACCATCTCTGAGCCTCATGGTTTCAACGCCTTGCCGGTGTGAAACTTTTGCAAGTGTTCGGTGTTGTGCAATGACAACTGCCGAAAAGTAGAAAATTGAAGTCAAAGCTGTGAGTGGATCAAACATCACAAATAGTCCGAGGAGCACTACCGCGGTTAGAAGTTCGCTAATCATGGCCGAAACGCTGATTCCGACTTTTAGTAAAGAATCTGGTACACGATCCACACCATTATGAAAGTGGGTATCTATAGTCCCCTCAAGGCGCGTAGTCGGGTTCAACAGCACTCTAAATGCGGCGATACCTATACGCGACTCCTCACGTGCTAGTTGTCGAACCGTAAGCCAACTCACAATCGCAGTCAGTACACTGCGAGCCGCAAAAAGCACAATGATAGTTAGTAGACTTGTCGTTGTAGCATCAACTTTTATCGCCGACAAATCAGTGTCGCGCGTGAACTGGAAAACGGAAGTCAACAGTAGCAGTGCCACTGCGTCAAGTGCTACGAGCGCTACCTGTACTATCGTTGAGATGAGAAGTACCACCCGACCACGACGGGAAAACAGAGGAATGCCGAGGCGCAAGAGTTTCCAAACTGTTCTCACGAATGACAGCAAGCCTAGAACGCATCATTGCCACTTGTAAAATTAGTCAGTCTGAAGAAAGATAACATTCTTCGAACATGCCCCAAGTCATCGATGCCCTGGTGATTTGTACACGAAATCGAGAGCGGCAGATAGAGGATCGACTTAACGAGCTACTACAGGTCGCAAATCTCCCACCATTCGTAGTTATCGTTGATTCGAGCGACTCAATCAAGACTGAAGAAGTTATCAGACAGGCTTCTCCCCAGTTTTTTCGGGCTGTTATAACTTATGTTCGCAGCAGACCTGGTCTTCCGCATCAACGAAATGTGGGTATTGAGTGGGCTCGGAAAAATGTTGCCAATCTTGAATTGATTCACTTTCTCGACGACGACATCATTCCGAGGATGGATTACTTCACACGAATTAGGAAGATTTTTGGAGACTCTCCTCAAGTCGTAGCTGTTGGCGGCTATGACTCCGACCTGAACCGCAACCAAAACGCTGGAGTGATTCGGCGACTAATCGGTATTGGCTCGAAGAAGTGCGGAGTGATTCTTCAGTCAGGTATTGCGATTCCTCCGCATCCCCAGAGGGAAATTGAGTCGTGTGAATGGCTTGTTGGTGGAATGCAGAGCGTGAGAGTTTGGATTTTTGATTACGCGCAATTCGATGCCACATTGCGGATGTACGGAGAAGATATTGATTTTTACCTCAGAGTCCGTGATTTGGGAGAAATAGTTTCCTCCATTCATCTTCCAATCAAGCATCTGAATGATCCTTCCAATCGAGATTCTTGGCGCGAGATCAACCTCTATCACAATGGAGCTAGGTGGCTACTGGCGCAGAGATATCCCAAGAGGATTTCACCACGCCGAGTAATTTGGACTGCCATCATGCTTTCGCTTGGTGAAACAGCCAGATATGTAAGGACACGCGAGTGCAAATACGCTCAAGCGAGCAAAGGAAACATTGAGTTTTTGTGTCGACTCTTTAGAAATGAACCGGTGGTTCAAGTAATCCAACCTGAATGAATCACAGACTTGAGTCGTCGACAACCAGAGGTGGGTCTAAACTTGCTTGAATTCAGCCAGGTGAGGGCACGCTACCCAAGACGTCATTTATCAGCTGAGGCGCTATTCAATGAAACATGCTTAGATTACAACTCACTCCACTGAAAGACCATTAAAGAGTTTAGGCAACCATTTCCTCAGGATTAGAAATGACCTAGAATTATTTTGTGGTGCGTAAGACAACTGAATTCGGCAGAGCAAATTACAATAGTTGGCCACTTGGCAAGTTGCCTTCTGAGTTTCAAAGACCAGAGCCACAACTAATTCGAGAAGACGGCTACCAGTGGGAAGACCCTCGCGACATCGTCACATTGTTTGAAGAAAAGTTGGCGAAGTATGCAGACTCCAAATATGCAGTGGTTACGGACTGTGCATCGAACGCGCTCTTCTTGAGTCTGAAATACCGACAAGCATCTGGAGAAGTGACTATTCCAGCTCACACTTACGTATCCGTTCCAATGCAGATCGTTCATGCCGGTTGTCAACCACGATTTGTGGATACTCCTTGGTCCGGCATATATGAACTAAAACCATGGAATATTTTTGACTCAGCTGCGCGCTTTACCAAAAACATGTATGTTCATTCAGATGCGTTGCAGGTCTTATCATTCCAAATTAAGAAGCGTCTGCCTATCGGAAAAGGAGGTGCAATATTAACTGACTCAGAAGAGGCCTATAGATGGCTCAAACTAGCTTCATATGATGGTCGTGATCTTCATTTGCCGTATGACAGCAGTGAACATGTTCAAACTTTCGGCTGGCATTTCTATATGACACCTGAAGACGCTGCACGAGGTATTTGGCTCATGGACCGGATACCCATTGAAAATCCAGACATGATGGATTGGAGTCATTACCCCGACATCCGTATGTGGGCACCATTCAAATATCTCGCAGAAACGTAAAGTGGTGAAAAGCAAAGCTCTAATTCTTGGTATCGCTGGGCAAGACGGCAGTTATCTGGCGGAGCATTTGTGTGAGATTGGGTATGAAGTAGCGGGCGTTGTGAGAAGAAATTCAACCCCTGAGCATCAGGAGTCTCGGATTCATCACCTCGAGGACAAGATCACGACTTACTACGGTGACGTTACCGACATTCAATCTATCGCGACAATTCTATCAAAGTCAAAGCCGAACGTAATCTACAATCTTGCGGCGCAAAGCCACGTTCGAATCAGTTTCGATGTTCCCGAGTACACCTCTGAGACTAATGGTATGTCAGTTCTCAAACTCCTCGAACTGATTCGGCAACGCGATCCGACGATCAAATTTTATCAGGCTAGTTCATCGGAAATGTTCGGAAGTACAGTCGATCCCGATGGTTTTCAGCGCGAGACCACAGCGATGACACCAGTATCTCCGTATGGTTGCGCAAAACTCTTTGCTTACTCCGTAGTTCGGAATTATCGAAACGCGTATGGGCTGTTTGCCACGAATGGAATTCTCTTCAATCACGAGTCGCCACGTCGAGGATCTAATTTCGTGACGACCAAGGTTGTGAGAACGGCTGTAGCGATCAAGCTTGGGCTTGAAAGTCAGCTGGTACTAGGAAACCTAGACAGTTACCGCGATTGGGGGCATTCTCGAGACTATGTCAGAGCGATCCAATTGATGATGGATTTACCATCACCAGGTGATTTTGTTGTCGCAACCGGTAGTACGCATTCAGTCAGAGAGTTATGCCAAATCGTCTTCTCTAAGTTGGGAATGAACTATCAAGAGCACGTTATCCAAGATCCGAGATTCATGCGGCCGGAAGAGTTGCCGTATCTTCGAGGGGATGCCTCGCTGTTTAAATCCAAAGTGAATTGGCAACCTCGGGTTACTTTTGAGCAGATGTTGGATGAAATGATTGAGATCTGGCTTTCTCGTTTGAGAAAATAATAGTTGCACTTTACTTGGTGCATTTCTATCTTGTACCTCTGTGGCCTGCAGATATCTCAGCGACGATATTCAATTCTTTCTTTGATTCGATACAGATATGTGGAGTCACGTCCACCCAGAGATCACTTTGGAGAAAAGTCACAGTGACTGTCTTGACCAATTGATTCAACTAACAGTTCGCTTTCATAACCGACACAAAAAGGACTCAAGTACTGGTTTCAGTTAATCGATTCAGTTACTTGATGTTTGGGCACTAAGGCAAAGCGATACCTGTATTCCTCTGCGATCCATGTGCGGGTAGAACGCCAACGAATGGTCGTCATAGTTCGGATCCATTTGGCTAAGGAATGAAATCGGATCATATTCATCCACATTTACAAAACCATTTTCTTCGAGCAAAGAAGTGAGCGACGCTTTATCAAATGTTGTTTGATGATAGATCATTTGACTAGGTAGCGCACCTGGCATGCGCCCAAATAGGGGTCCCAGTATCGAGTTTAGATCACGCGATTTTTCGTAGATTTGAACAAGTGCCTGAAAATTTGGTACCGCTAAAAATAGAGTGCCGCCCAGGGTCAAGACCCTCCTCCACTCAAGAACTACTTTCGCGGCCTGTGCATGGTCAAAATACTCAAGTGCGTGGGAGCAGTAAATCGTATCTACGGTGTTATTTGTAAACATTGATAGATCACCAATTGAGTTCTGGAAGTCAATATGCGGCCCAGGGGCGAGATCAATGTGTATCCAGCCTGGAAGGTATCGCTTTCCACAACCGAGATGTAGTCGCACAGATTGCCTCGGAAGGCTCATTGACGTATTTGCTCCTTATCAACGCTCGGCCCTTCGTAGGGGCCGGACTTGAACTCATATACCAGCGTGTCGTCTTCCAAGATTCGGTAGCCATGACCACCAAAAAGAGTCAGGGTTACATCGCCTTCGTGAAGTGTGCGAACAGCTTGGACGGTGTTATCCCGATCGTAAAGGGTGACTTCAACAGACCCTCGCATGACCACCCATGATTCTTGTGCTCGAATCTTCGGGTTGGGTGTTTGGTGGTCAAGGTGAAAGTGTGCGGCATAACTTCTAGGACCGGATTTGATTAGTCCTAGCTGAAGGAATGCTTCGTCTGGACACAAGTTGAGGCGGTTCGTTGGGGCCTCCGCCAAGTCGGAGAATCTGCAGATGATGTGGTTCAACTCCCCATTTGCAGTAAGAAAATGTTCCATTTTGTCATAATAGCGGAATCTTCACCGCGTAGTCCCAGTGAGTGAATTCGAAACGACGAGAGTTCGGCTCGGCCATGTTTACAAACTGCAGACCAAACCGAAAGAGCGTTCGCTGTTCCCACTTGAAGTCAGTAAAGCGATTGTGTTCTTTACGTCTGCGGCTGGTGAATCCACAACTCGGTTCCGAACATCGATTGCTCCACTGATTCAGTCCTCGGTTAGCCTTCCTCTTGTGTTTGACGGCAAAGTTGTGCTTATTACTGGTGGGACTGGATCGTTTGGAAGTGCGGTCATGAAGCGATTTCTTGACTCTGACGTAGCTGAAATTCGTGTCTTGAGTCGTGATGAAAAGAAGCAGGACGACATGCGTCGGGAATACAAGCACGACGCGATCAAATTCTATCTTGGTGATGTTCGTGACCGAGAGTCGATCACCCAGGCGATGGACTCTGTGAACTATGTTTTTCACGCAGCCGCGCTTAAGCAAGTGCCATCATGCGAGTTTCACCCATTAGAAGCAGTTAAAACCAACGTGCTTGGTACCGAGAATGTATTGGACGCAGCAGTGAAAGCTGGTGTCGAGAAAGTCGTATGTCTTTCGACCGACAAAGCGGTGTATCCCATAAACGCGATGGGAATGTCAAAGGCGCTTATGGAGAAGGTAATGGTGGCGCGATCTCGCAGCCTAAATGACTCTCAAACGATTTTGTGTGGAACCCGTTATGGGAATGTAATGGCGACTCGAGGCTCTGTTATTCCGCTCATGATCTCGCAAGTTCTTCAAGGTGAACCCATAACTGTCACCGATTTCGAAATGACTCGTTTCATGATGAGTCTTGACGACGCCTTGGATCTTGTTCTCTTCGCATTTGCTAATGCCACGAATGGCGACATTTTTGTCCAGAAGTCGCCGGCAGCAACCATCCAGACGCTGGTTACAGCAATTACGCAACTTTTGAGAGTGCCAGCTCACTCGGTAGAAGTGATTGGCACTCGGCACGGCGAGAAGCTCTTTGAAGTTTTGCTTAGTAGAGAAGAGATGGCTCTCGCAGATGACCGTGGAGAATATTTCAGGATTTCCCCAGATCTGCGTGATCTGAACTATGAGAAATTTGTTGAGCGCGGGGATGCCAAAATTTCCAAGAGTACAGAATATTCCTCACACAACACAACTCGACTTGATGTAGAGCAAGTGAAAGAGCTTCTGTTGGCGCTTGATGTCGTTCAACAAGCGATTACTAACGGGAAACTGAATGGCTCAGCCTGACTTG
>Ga0172367_10002939_pt1 | contig 22766 bp, 21 predicted proteins | sample Lak10m_FD_114542 | JGI IMG/M metagenome (GOLD analysis project Ga0172367, IMG submission 114542) | Freshwater microbial communities from Kabuno Bay, South-Kivu, Congo - kab_022012_10m | ecosystem: Environmental > Aquatic > Freshwater > Lake | place: Democratic Republic of the Congo: South-Kivu... | reverse complement strand
TTTTTTAGGTTTTCAAGTTTTAGCACTACGTTGAATAACTTACTACTACCATGAAAAAGCGGATGATTGCAGTCATCCGCTTTTTTCTTTAGTGCTATTTGATCCTTCTTTAGGTGCATTTACGTTACCATAGCGTAGTTCTACTTAGGCTTGTCTCCATAGATGTATTCAATTTAACGAGCATTTCGAGTATTCTTTTATACAATCCCCGAAACAGGCCTTCCTTTGTCTCAAGAAACAAATGAAATAAGAATTAAATATAAATGTTATGAAAACAAAAAATGTCCTTTTAACCCTTTTGGCTACCGCAAGTTTGAATGTATTAACCTTTGCTCAGGAAAGCGGAAAAACACCATTAACTTGTTCTGTAAGTTTAACCACGCCAAAATGCCACGGATCATCTGATGGCGCAATTGATCTAAACATTTCTGGAGGTTTTCCGCCATACACCGTGGTTTGGGGAAATGGTTCAACCGGATCTCATCTAACAGGAATTGGAGCAGGGACTTATGACGTAATCATCGCAGATGCGTTGCATGATACCATTACCGGGCCCGTCACAGTAATTGAGCCAGCTCAAATAGTCGTTACCGGCATTGTAACAGATGTTTCCAATCTCAGCATGGCAAACGGTGCAATTGATGTGAGCGTATCAGGTCTACTCGAAGCATATTCATATTCTTGGGGAACTGTAGATGGATCAGGATTAAATGCGGGCACACTTGATCAGAATGGATTAAAGATCGGAACTTACAATTTAAAAGTAACCTCAGCAACTGGCTGTATCGTTGAGAAAAGTTTTCGAGTGAATCTCAGTCTAATGTTGAATTTTCAGCACATCATACAAGCACCGGATCAGCGAATTGTTTATCCTAATCCAAGCAATGGTCCTGTGAATTTCAAAAATGTAAATGCCGAAGACAAAATAGAAATATTCAATGAATACGGAATTCTTGTAAAAACACTACAAGCACAAGAACCAACAGATCTTCCGGCAGGCACATATCACATTAACATTACAAAAGGAGATGGCTCCATTCAAAATGAGACACTGATAGTACGATAGGAACTCTAAGAATTTCGTAAAAAGGATGCTTAGCAGCATCCTTTTTAGTTTTCAGAACTTATGGCATAAAGTACCGGCCTGGAAGGTGACGCATCATTTTCAAATGGTGCAACTTGCATTTCCAAAATATAAGCCCCGTCAGGTACTTCATCAGGTACAAAGATCAATTCAGTAATGGTTCGTTCAAAATCAGGCGCTTGAGGAACCTTCCAGAAGGTGTGATGAAAAATCAGCTTACCTTCATCAGATTCACGGTCCACGGAAGGAAGATCAACGAGAAGATGTTTAACCTTCAACTCATCCAGAATATCATTAATATCATTAGTTAAATAGGCCGGATTTGTAGCTGAATATGCCTTCCCTACTTTCTCCGCTTTTCGATTTGGCAAGGTACGCAGAACAAGTGCCTCAACCTGATTAATGCCGGCTATCGCATTACGCACCTGTGGAGACGTAATGACCAGATCTTCAATTCCGTCTTTTTCATTCAACTGAATTTCAGGACGAATTGTGATCACTAAAGCACTACAGAAAAAAGACCTCAACGTTTGATTGACCGAATGCACCTCTTCAGTGATATGTCCTAAGCATTCTGTGTGTGTGCCGTGCCCGTGTGGATTAAAAAATATATCTCTGAAATTAACACTTCCGCCCTCTGCTACAGAGCCAATAAACCCATTAGCCCTTACCGGTTCGAAACGCGGAGGATCAACATACCATGCCGTCAAATTTTCCTTGCCATGAACCAAAGGAATTGAAATGTCTATCGGCTTTTTTGTATCAATAAAAGCCTTTTCGTTGAGGTATAACTTCATCGCATCTGTTTATCAAATTGCGGAATAAAGATACATTGAAACTCAAGAGTACGGATTAAACAACTTTTTTCTTCCTTTGTGCCATGAAATTCGAAGCTGTCATTTTCGACCTGGGGGGCGTCCTTATCAACCTTGATTATAACAAAACAACAACTGCTTTTGAAGCTTTAGGAGTTCATGATTTTTCATCGTTATACAGTCAAGCAGCACAAACCGATTTGTTCTCTGATTTTGAAACAGGTAAGATATCCGCACAACGATTTATCAACGAGATCCTTCATTATCTTCCTTCAGGCACCTCTCCGAATAGTGTAGTTCACGCTTGGAACGCAATGATCCTGGATGTTCCAATGGAAAGAATTCATTTATTAGACCGATTAAAACAGAAGTGTCCCGTACTACTCTTAAGTAACACGAACGAATTGCATGTGCCTGTGGTCAGAAAAGAATGGGCAAAGGTGACCGACAGACCAATGGAAGATTTTTTCCAAAAGATCTATTTTTCGAATGAGATGGGAATGAGGAAACCACATAAGGAGATTTTTATTGAGGTCTGTAATCGCGAGGGGCTAAATCCTGAAACCACTCTTTTTATTGATGACACCCTGCAACATATTTTAGGGGCGCAGAAAGCTGGGTTGATGGTAGCACACCTAACAGATCCGGAAATTCTTGATCAACTTTTCTCCTGACAGAGTTCGATTAAAACACCATCTGTTGATTTGGGGTGCAAAAAGGCTATTAATTTATTGTCAGCACCAGCCTTCGGAGTGGAATGAATTAATTCAAATCCAAGATTTTTCAATCGTTGCAATTCAACTTCGATATCTTGCACATCAAATGCAATATGATGAATCCCTTTTCCTTTTTTAGCCAGAAATTTTGCAATAGCCGATTCGGGATTCGTAGCTTGAAGAAGCTCGATTTTTGATTCGCCAATTTTAAGAAAGGCCGTTTTAACATGTTCCGATTCGACAGTCTCAACTTTATAACATGAAGCTCCTAATAACGCTTCATAAACTTTCAGAGACTCTTCGATGTTCTCAACAGCAATTCCTAAATGTTCGATTTTGAGGAGCACGTCTTAGTTCTTAATGAACTTTTCGTTGACGTTGTCAAAGTTGATGTAGTACGCTCCGCTAAGTAGGTTCTGACAATTTACAGAAGACCCAACACCTTTTTTAACAATGTTTCCGTAGGCGTCATAAATCTCGTAGCGTGTTTCAACCGGCTGACCGTTTGCAGTAAAGGAGATTACCTCTTTTACTTTCACAGGGCTTTTAGCGACGACAGGGATAGTTGAGGTAAATTTAACTTCTTTGGAAGTTCTTTTAGAACCACTGTGGTCAATTTGAACAACACGAACTGTATTTTCTCCGGAATGAGGCGTTACAGCAAATTCATAAGAATTAGCCCCTGGAGTACCTTTGCCTTGCACTTCCCCAACAGTAACCCATTTATTCCAACGGTATTGTTCTATGATATATGGCAATTTGCCTTGTTCTCCTGTTGTTTGCCAAGTTAGTTTTCCTGTATTGGAAACGTTAATACTAGTAACTACAAACGTACTTCTTGGCAATAACACTTCAGGATTCAAAATTTTCGGTTTACACCCATCATTGTGTTCAATGACAATGAAAACTGTTTCACCGATAGCAATATTAAAATTGGCAAAATCAATTTCGAAAGCCCCCATGTTGGTTCCTCCTGGCATGATGTCGCCATTTACTGTAACTTTTGTAGCACAATAACCGAAACCATCATCATCCATCGGATTCTGAACGTAAAGATTTTTACCCTGATAGGTGCCTTCAATGGAAAGAGAGGAACCAAATGCAGCAGTAAAGCCCAATAACGATAATAAAACACCCAAAACTATTTTCATGAAACTAAGAGTATAACAGGATTTGTTTCAGTAAATAATCTATAATTCACCACAATATTACAAGATTTTTTAATTCATTCAACAACATCAGAACATTTTTAACCAATATAAATAACAATTTCATGGATCTTTTCATGTAGACACGAAATAAGTCGCTTATGAACAATCCTAGGTCGAAACTATGCGCAGGTCACTGAAGGAGGTTTAGATTTTTTAAGCATCTTTGTATCAACAGATTTTCAATGCTTATGAAACTACTCTGGATTCTTTTTACCACTCTAATGCTGATTTTTTCCTCTTGTGGAAGCGGTAACAGAAAACAATTTGAATTTTCCGGTGGCACACTCAAAATGGCAATCGACAATGAGCCTTCTTCGTTCAATTCGATGGAAATCAGCGATTATTTTTCTGCTACGGTAGTTAGTCAATTCATGGAGGGATTAGTGACTTTAAATCCCAAAACACTTCAAATAGAACCACTTCTTGCAAAATCCTGGAAAATCAGCGATGATGGTCTAACGTATGAATTCGAACTCAGAAAAGATGTGCTCTTTCATCCCCACAGTGCATTAGGTTCGAATGATGAGCGCACATTAAAACCAAGTGATGTACGATACACTTTCGAGCGAATATGCACTAAAAATAATGACGGATCGTTGCCTCATGCCTATTCTTACTTATTTGAAAATACGTTAAAGGGCGCCGAAGAATTTTCAAACGGCACAACGAAATCCATTTCCGGAATAAAGGTCATTGGCAATAAGATTAGTCTGTACTTGATCCGAAAGGATGAAAATTTCTTGAATAAATTATCCAATATTTGTGCTTCAATTGCTTCGGAGAAAGTGTTGAAAAGTGAGGACGCCGGCGCCATGATCGGTACAGGTCCTTTTCGCTTTGATTCGTTTAATGAGGAAGGACAGAAGTCAATAATTCTGATTAAAAACGAGGACTATTATCTTACTGATAAAGATGGTAATGCATTACCTTATTTGGATAAACTTCAGTTTTACTTTGAAAACCGAAAACTGGAGCAACTGGATATGTTTGAAAAACATGAGACTGATCTTATATTGGGTCTGCCTACCAGTCGAATAGCCAAAATGTTGGAGGGTAGAATTAACGACTTCAATTCGAAACCACCTCTCATGATCATGTATGACAATCCTTTATTGTCTACGCAGTATTATTTCTTCAATATGAGTGACCCGCGCTTTAAGGACCCGCGTGTAAGACAAGCCTTTAATTATGCCATTGACCGGGAAAAAATAGGTCGTGATATTCTTCGAAACCAATACAATGAACTAGGTTACTATGGCATAGTTCCGCCTATTTATACTATTTTCAAGGGTTACGATTTTGATAAGATCAAAGAGGTTTGTTACTCCTATGATCCTGAAAAAGCAAAAAAATTGCTTGCAGAGGCTGGTTATCCAAATGGAGAGGGCTTTGGATCGGTTAATCTGCGTTTCAACATAGATGAAAAGCACTCAGCTGTGGCAGACGAATTTGCACAGCAGATCTATCAAACACTGAATATTAATGTCAACATCGACGGTTCTACGTTTGAACAAAAAGAAAACGATGGGGCTGTTGGGAATGGACAACTTTTCAGAAGTGCGTGGTATGGCGATTATGCTAATCCCGAAACATTCTTGACCAATTTCTACGGAAAACTCGTGCCTTCAGACCCCAAAGAACCAAGCCGAATTAATCAATCCAGATACAACAATCCATTGTTTGACCATTTCTTCGAAACTGCCAAGAACAGCTCAAGAAAACCCGAGGCGATGGACAATTATGCAAAAGCAGAACGGATTTTAATGCAGGACCCACCAATAATTCCTTTATGGTATATGGGTGATATTCAAATCGTTTATTCGAACATCAGAAACTTACATTTCAATGCATTGAACATGTTCGTATTCAAAGAAGTGTATCGCAAGGACTGGACAGTTGAGGAATATACCAAAGCTACTAACTAATATAAGCATTTTTATATGAGAACGATTTTTGCCTTAATACTTGGGTTAACCCCATTTTTATCATTTGCGCAACCCACACAAACTGTACGCGGAAAAGTGTTTGATAGCGAGACTAATTTTCCACTATTAGGCGCCAAGATAGAAGTATTCACAGGGGACAGCATTAAAAGATACCGAGCCATTTCTGACGAAGAAGGGAGATTTATCATCGAAAAGGTGCCTGTGGGCAAACACCAATTGGAGGTTAAATTGCCAACCTATGACTCAAAAACGATCACTGTTGAAGTCACCTCCGGAAAAGAAAGTGTAGTTAACCTTCCTCTCAACGAACGCATTGTTGAGCAAAAGGAAGTAACGGTAAGTGCAAGAAAAAAAGGTGAAGTAATCAATGAAATGGCTTTGATCTCTGCCCAGCAATTCAGTGTTGAAGAAACGAACCGTTACCCGGGCTCCCGCATGGACCCAGCGCGCATGGCTTCCAATTTTGCCGGTGTGCAGGGAGCCGACGATTCTCGTAATGATATCGTAATTCGAGGAAATTCACCGCTGGGTGTTGTCTGGAAAGTAGAAGGTGTCGACATTCCAAATCCTTCACATTTTGCCATTTCAGGTAGTAGCGGCGGACCCGTTTCAGTACTGAACAATAAAATGCTTGGCAATTCTGACTTTTTTATGAGTGCTTTTCCCGCAGAATTCGGAAATAGTACATCAGGTATTTTTGATCTCAAACTCCGAAATGGAAACGACCGTTCACATGAATTCACGGGTCAATTTGGTTTGTTTGGAACAGAATTTCTTGCTGAAGGCCCAATGAACAAGAAGAACACGGCGAGTTATCTTGTCATGGGCAGGTATTCGACATTATCAATCTTTCAAACATTAGGGATTAAAATTGGCACTGATGCTATACCCGTTTATGGGGATGCCGCTTTTAAACTTAACTGGCGATTGAAAAAAGGTGGTAACCTATCCCTTTTCGCTATTGGTGGAAAAAGTGAGATCGCAATAAAAATTTCAGACCAAACCAACTATTCAAGTGAACTGTACGGGGAAGGTGATCGCGATCAATTTTTTGGAACCTCTATGGGAATTACTGGACTTAACTATAAAAAATCATTGAATGAAAAAACATTCATCGCGTGGACATTAGCCTATTCAAAAGAGGAGCAACATTCAAGGCATGAATACCTTGTGCGCTCACTTGCCATTCAAAACAATGACACGACGATAAAAGTCAACAACAAGTATCCATTAATGGGTTACACTTTTGCGACGTCAAAAGTTTCGAATTATTTTGGTATAAACCATAAGATCAGCAAGAAGCATTTATTGAAAGCCGGTGTTTATGGTGACCTTTTCGGGTTGAATTTCCTCGATAGTGTACTTTCGAATATTCAAGTACCAGGGGTTTTTGTGAAGCGATGGGATTACAAAGGCTTAGCGGGACAAATCCAACCCTTCATTCAATGGAAATGGCGCTTAAGTGAAAATATGGACTTTACTGCTGGAATCCACAGTCATATCTTCCATGCGCTTTCAATTAGTGTGAGCCCCGCTGAACCAAGACTTGGGTGGAAATATCGATTAAATAAGGGTCAGGCAGTTTTCGCTGGTGCGGGAATGCACAGTCAGATTCAACCCTTGTACACCTATTATTACCAGAGATATGATCAACAAGGTAATCCGGTTCATTTCAATGGCGGTATGGATTTCATGAGAAGTTTACATTCCGGCGTGGGCTACGAGAAATCATTCAATAAAGGGTTCAATATCCGAACAGAGGCCTATTATCAGTATTTGTATAACGTCCCTGTAACCGTAACACCATCTTCCTTTTCGATGATCAATATGGGTAGCGGTTTCTCAAGGATTTTTGCTGATTCTCTTAAAAATACGGGCGTTGGTGTAAACTACGGTATTGAGTTGACCGTTCAGAAGTATTTCGATAAATCGTTCTTCTTTTTGTTTTCAGGAACACTCTATAACTCCACCTACCAGGGAAGTGATCTGGTTTGGAGGAACACTTCCTATAATGGAAAATATGTAACAAACTTTCTCGCCGGAAAGGAATTTAAGTTGAATGAAAAACATACGCTTGGGATCGGTACAAAGATCACTGCTGCAGGAGGAAAACGTTATGGACTTGTGGATGTGGCAAGAACGGATTCTCTGAAAGAGATTATTTTCCAGGATTCTTTGTTTAACGATTTGCAATTCAAGGATTACTTTCGGATGGACTTAAAGATCAGTTGGCGCATGAATGCTAAAAAGGTGACGCATGAATTCGGATTGGACCTGGTGAACCTCCTGAATACACAAAACCTATTGAGTTTGGCATACGCACCATCATTGGATCCTACAGTGATCAACTCATCAAATTATCAGCCGATAGCACAAAAGACACAATTAGGATTTCTGCCAATCTTCTATTACAAGATCGATTTCAAGTTATCCGGTAAGTCCGAATAAGGAAAGGCTACCAGACAGGACAGGTATTGCAATTATTGGTCGGCCTAATGTATAGAAGGAAGCCTATATTGGTGTCAAACTGTGTATAACCAAACTTCTGATCTGCAAAGGCGTTAGGGTCGTTGGCTCGTGTTCTTACATGAGATTGCCCCATAATTCCACCACTGAAATTGGATTGAATGAACAGGTGTTTAAAGAATTCGAGTCTGACTCCGAAATGACCTGAAGCAGCAAATCCGGAAAAAGATCTCAGTTTCTCATCTTGTTTGCCTGCGAATAAGAATGTATTGTCAGAAACCAAACCGCCAAATCCAAGTCCAACGATCGTACTCAGAACGATCTGTTGTTCACTTCCGGCTGCCAACCACTGGTCGGATCGCGATAATTCTGCCCGAACGTAATTCAATCCGGAATTGGAATAATTAAAGGTTGCTTGATTTATCTGAAAAGGCTCATTCGTGTATTGCCCATTTAAGTTTGTGACCGAATCTACACCTGGATTTAATTGGCCCGTGAGCAATACTTGGTCGCCATCCTGAAGCACATATTTTAATTTATCATACCCAAAAGAGATCGAATAATGGTTTTTAAAATAATAACCAATGCGAACATTGTACTGCCCTGCCGTTGCTCGTAAAGGATTTAATTGTTGACCAGGATCTAGAGAAAATGGCGCGTCATGAGCCTTTGCCCCTTTCATTGAAAATTGGTAACCAGGCCCCGTAAAATTGATTGTACTATTGCTATACCACGAGCGATTGTAGCCGTAATATCCGTAAAATGTCCCTTTTGAAAAAGAAACTTTAGGCTTTCGTTTATGAGACTGGCCGTATATGCATGATGGCATAACAACCAACAGCATGACATATACAATTAACCGTTTCATCGCGTGATGATCTTAAGCCATTCTTGCTGATCCATGATTTTTTCAAGCCGATAATGGACCTTTTTATTGGGAGTATACCATTCCACTAGACCATAACCTTTCGCAAAAAAATTAATCGCATCACCTTCCACTACTACTTCTTTCTTCGTAAACGGATTGAAATTCGTCAGACGTATTTTATCATCCATCCGAATCGCTTGAATTTCATCATCCAAGACACTGCATGTCGTTTCAGCGCCATGTACTTTTCTTCGTACTTCCTTGAGAATAAGAGTGGAATCCATAAATCCCTGAAAACGACTGGCAAAATATGCTTCGTTCTTCTCATTCATTGGGATTGCTTTGTTTTTAAAGAGTTCAGCTTTTGTTTTTTCCTGATTTCTGTTAACTACCATGTGATCCATCACATCCAGAGAATCAACATTGTAATTCATAGCTTCAATAATACGTCCGTCAGCCGCATAGATCTCAACAATAATATGCTCCCCCTGTGAGTCTTTTACCCCATAAATGCGGTGATATTGTTCATCCAGTCCATGCGCAACATCCCTGAAAAGATAGATCTTTGGAACCGAATCATACGTATAAAAATAGGACGCATACGGATTCACAGAAACGCTCTTATTTTCTTTCCCACAAGATCCCAGAAGGATCATAGCTCCAATGATCAACGTAAAAATTCTCATGAAGACATCTTTAAAAATGCAACCTCCTTTTCTGTTAAATGACGAAACATTCCTCGTGGAAGATCTTTTTTCGTTAAACCGGCAAACTGCACTCTGTCAAGTTTAATTACTTCGTAGCCAAGCGCTTCAAATAATCTCCGAACGATTCTATTCTTTCCGGAATGCAATTCAACTCCCACTTCACGTGCACTTCCTTCTTTGACATATTCGGCTACATCCACATGGGTTCTACCATCTTCCAAATCAACTCCTTTCAGCAGCTTTTCAATATCTTCGCGGGAAACAGGCTTATTCAGTTCGACATGATAGATCTTTGAGGCTTTGTATCTGGGATGTGTGAGTTTTTTTGCCATGTCACCATCATTGGTGAAAAGAAGTAACCCTGTAGTATCACGATCAAGTCTACCTACAGGATAAACCCGCTCACGACAAGCTTTCTTCACTAGGGACATTACCGTTTTCCGACCGAATGGATCATCCATAGTGGTGATGAAACCCTTCGGTTTATTCAATAGAACATAGCGTTTGGTCTCCGCATTGATCGTTTCACCATCGTATTGAACAATATCACCTGGTTTTATCTTGAATCCAAGTTCAGTAACGATTGTGCCATTCACTGCAATAACTCCTGTCTGAATCAACAGATCAGCTTCCCGTCGTGAACATACGCCGGCATTGGATAAGTATTTATTCAAGCGAACTTCATCCTCATTGAATGATGGAAGTGGATCGCCCTTTTTTACTTTTTCTTTGAAGTCTATGTACTTACGCTTATCTCGAGCAGTTACTTTTTTATCAGACTCCGTTTTTGTTGAACCAGCTTTTGGTGCATTAGCAGACTTTGCCGGTTTACTTGGTTTTCCCGAAAAGGGACCTTTTTTGTCAGAGGCTCTTCCTTTGGGTGAAGAGGGTTTACCTCCATTTTTTCTTGTGTTCATCACGAGCAGAATTTAACTACAAAGATACGCTATTTCGTGATTTTCAATTAACAGGGATAAAATGCATCCGGAATATGCTCAATTTGAGTTGCAAACGTGTTATGAATAACAGAGACAACGTCAAATCGGACCTCCTTTTCAATTAAACGTTGCTTCAGGTAATGATCAGCCACTTTTATGATCTGTCGCTGTTTGGAACGGGTTACAGCCCGCCAAGGCTCGCCAATCAGGCCTGTTTGACGGGACTTTACCTCAATCATAATAAGCTTCCCTAAATGTTCGGCGATCAAATCAACCTCCCACTTTTTGAAACGTACGTTTCTGTCAATAATTTGAAATCCTTTGAGGGACAGGTAATTTTCAGCAAGACTCTCACCGAGTTTGCCCAGATCTTGTGATGTCATAATAAATCAGGTTAGGTTTACCTGAAGATACGAAAATTGGATGAAGAAAGCAAAGGAAGTTATATTTCACCCATCAGCTCAAGCGTTTGCTTTGATGCCGCTTGTTCAGCCATTTTTTTAGATGACCCTGATCCTCTGCCATAGCTGGTTCCATTGATGGTTGCAAGAATCGTATAGTTCCAGCTACCTCCGAGATTTTCTTCAGAGATCACTTCAAATTCGAGTTTGAGTCGTTTTTTCTGACTCCAGATAAATAGTCGGGATTTAAAATCGATCTCTTCCTCCAAAATGCGATTCAGGTCCACATACTTTCTGAAGATGTGATCATGGATACTATTTTTCACAGCTGCAAAACCACCATCCAGGTAAATAGCACCCATAATGGCTTCGAAGGCGTTTCCTTCCAGCGTAGAAAGATTGATGCTTCGTCCCTTTTGATAGCGTATTACATTTCGAAGTTCCATCGCTTCGGCAATTTCCCCTAATGTTTTTCGGCTCACGACCTTCGATTTGATCTTTGTCAGATATCCTTCATCTTCTTCTGGAAATCGATGATAGAGGTATTCTGCAATAACGGCGTCAAGAATGGCATCGCCAAGATACTCCAACCGTTCGTTCGACACATCTTTTTCAGCATGATTCAAAGATCGATGTGTTAATGCACGTTCAAAATGAGAAATCTGTCTGGGTCGATATCCGAACCTGTTTTGAATGAACGAGATTAGTTCCAGTTCATCCGATGATCTGCCAGATTTGAAAAAGGGAAATTTCAGAGGGATTAGCCTTTAAATTTTCTTACAATCACGCTCGTGTTGTGTCCTCCAAAACCAAAGGTATTGGACAGAGCTACATTCACAGTGCGCTTTTGGGCTTTGTTGAACGTAAAATTCAACTTATTATCCAGTTCAGGATCGTCTGTAAAATGGTTGATCGTTGGAGGTACAATATCGTTTTGTACGGCCAATACACATGCAATAGCTTCGATCGCACCGGCGGCACCCAACAGGTGACCAGTCATGGATTTAGTTGAACTGATGTTCAGGTTGTAGGCGTGTTCGCCAAAAACATGTTGAATCGCTTTCACTTCGGCTACATCACCCAATGGGGTAGATGTACCATGTACATTCACGTAGTCTATTTCTGAAGGCTCGATTCCAGCATCTTCCAACGCAGCAATCATCGTGTTTTTTGCACCCAAACCTTCCGGATGTGGGGCAGTCATGTGGTATGCATCGCCGGACATTCCGCCTCCTATGACTTCAGCATAAATTTTAGCTCCTCGCTTAATGGCATGCTCATATTCTTCAAGAATCAGAGCTCCGCCTCCTTCGCCAAGAACAAAACCATCTCTGTCGACGTCAAATGGACGAGAAGCAGTTTCGGGAGAGTCATTTCTGGTTGAAAGGGCTTTCAACGCATTGAAACCTCCCATACCCATTTCATTGACTGCGGCTTCCGAACCACCTGTAACAATGGCATCTGCTTTTCCTAATCGGATCAGGTTGAACGCATCAATGATTGCATTTGTTGAGGAAGCACACGCCGAAACAGTCACGTAATTTGGACCACGTAAACCGTATTTGATCGAAATGTGTCCTGCAGCAATATCTGCAATCATTTTCGGAATAAAGAAAGGATTGAATCGCGGTGTTCCGTCACCACTGAAAAAATTCTGTGATTCATCCTGAAATGTTTTTAGTCCTCCAATACCTGAACCCCAGATCACACCGATGCGATCGACGTTCGGATTGGATTCCAACAAAGCAGAATCCGCCATGGCTTCCGAAGCGGAAACCAGGGCGTACTGCGAAAATTGGTCAAGTTTGCGAGCTTCTTTTTTATCGATAAAGTCTTCAGCATTGAAGTTCTTTACCTCACACGCAAACTGCGTTTTGAACAAAGATGCATCGAATTGCTGGATCGGAGCTGCACCGCTTTTACCGTTAAGTAAGGCTTCCCAATATTCGTTCAGCGTATTGCCGATCGGGGTAAGCGCACCCATCCCTGTTACAACAACTCGTTTTAATTCCATAGAGAAATACTTTGCTCTAAAATACGAATCTTTTTGAATTAGTTCGCGTGTTGCTCAATGTAAGAGATCGCGTCACCTACTGTCTGAATGTTTTCAGCCTGATCATCAGGGATAGCGATGTTGAATTCTTTTTCGAATTCCATGATCAATTCTACTGTGTCAAGTGAGTCAGCACCAAGGTCATTCGTGAAAGACGCTTCGTTTGTTACTTCACTTTCTTCAACTCCCAATTTATCTACGATGATAGAGATTACTTTTGATTTAATGTCAGACATTTCTTTTGTTTTAAGGGTTAATCAGGCTGCAAAGAAAAAAACAATGGTTTAAATATCAAAATTATTTATTCACTTAATTCTTTTCAGCAAAATGCTTGTATACAGCAATGTTTGAATTTCTGCGATTTCCAATGCCGTCCGTTATTACTTTGTAACTTCGCGCCATGAGAAAGCACAGGCTAGCCATTTTTGCCTCTGGTAAGGGGTCAAATGCGGTGAATATCATGACTTATTTCAAGAATCATCCGCTGGCAGAGGTGGCCGCAATCGTCACAAATAATTCAGAGGCGGGGGTTATCGATCATGCAGCAGCGGCAAATATTCCTGTGCTTATCATTTCAAATGAACAAGCGGCAGATAGTTCGTTGCTGTTGAACCTTTGCGCTGATAACCATCTGGATCATGTTATTCTGGCCGGGTACCTCCGAATGATCCCAAAAGAATTTGCGTCATTATTTGACAAAAGGATCATCAACATTCATCCGTCGCTCTTACCTAAATTCGGAGGAAAGGGCATGTATGGAGACCATGTACATGAAGCTGTCATTGCTGCAGGAGAAAAAGAATCAGGAATTACAGTTCATTACGTAAATGCGGTCTATGACGAGGGAGAGATCATAGGGCAGGCCCATTGTCAACTGGAAAAAAATGAAACCGTTGAATCGTTGAGGAAAAAGATAGCGGAACTGGAAAAATTGCATTTCCCTAAATTGATTGAACAAACACTAATTGGATCGTATGCTTGATTTTTTTACTTCTTTCAGTTGGGTAGAGCTTTTCAAAGCAGGTACCGTACTCTTTGCTGTGATAGATGTGGTTGGCTCTATTCCGATCATCATTAAAGTAAAAGAAACCGCCGGTGAAATTCATGCTGCACAAACCAGTTTTGTATCTTTTTTCATTATGATCGGTTTTCTGATTCTCGGTGAAAGCATCCTGAATCTTTTTGGTGTTACCATCGAATCATTTGCTGTTGCGGGGTCATTAATCTTGTTCGCGATGGCGTTGGAGATGATTCTTGGCGTAAAGGTGTTCAGAGATCAGGTTTCAGGAAAAACGGCAAGTATCGTCCCATTGGCTTTTCCCATTATTGCTGGTGCAGGTACGATGACAACACTTGTGTCTTTAAAAGCGGAATACCATGAAATCAACATTGTACTGGCGATCATTGTAAATATTTTGATCGTATTTGCTGTTTTAAAGCTGACACGAAAAATAGAGAATCTTCTCGGTGAAGGCGGTATTGCTATTATCAAAAAGGTATTCGGGATCATTCTGCTTGCCATTGCGATCAAGCTGTTTACCACAAACCTGCAAGCTTTGTTCTGATCTATCTTGGAGAAAAAGAACCGGGTTTATTTTCCTGACCTTTGATTACTTCTATTCCCATTTCGAAGGTTTTTTCGACCAAGACTTTTCCTCTGGCATCATAGACAATGAATCGTCCGTGCTTCAACCCTTCTTTGTAATCCATTTCCTGTAGCAGATTTCCTTTACGGTCATACTGTTTCATGGTGCCGTCCAACTCTCCTTTTTTATATGCTGATACCACAGCTGGCATTCTTCCTCCTGGAAAGTAGGCCGTCCAGATTCCATCTTTCAGTCCTTCTTTGTATGCACCCTCTTCTGTTTTACCGAAATCTTTCGCTGAATAGGAAATAGCCTGACCATCTTTTTTGCTCTCGACCCGTTCACGATCTTTCATGATGCCATAATCCACTTTCGATTTTTCTTTAAACAGTTTGTAGGTGATCAAATCTTTAGGTTTGCCATTTTCGAAATACTCCATCCATTCGCCAACCTGAAGGCCATCTTCATATTTTCCCGTGAGTTTTACCGTTCCATTCGGATATGCAGAAGTCCAGTCACCATTTAAAATGCCTTGTTTGAAGGTGGACTTATTTTTCAACTTTCCGTTATCCCAGAAGTTCTGCCATTCTCCTTCCTCTTTGCCTTCCTTGTAACTGCCCGACATAAGCAGCTTGCCGTTCTCGTACCATGTTTCCCACTTACCATCTTTCTGGTCCTCTTTAAAATCTCCCTCTTTGAACTTGCTGCCGTCTTTGTAGAAATAGGTCCAGTGACCGCTTTTCATTCCTTTTGAATAATGTGCTTTGTAGGACAGCTCTCCAGTAGGATAATAATATGTCCAATCACCTTCCTGAAGATCGTCTTTAAATTCGCCCTCCATGTCCTTGGTTTCTTTGTTCGTAAACCAAGTCCATTTACCTGATTTTTTGCCATCGGCATACGATCCGGATACATTTACTTTCCCATTATCGTAGTAATACGTGTAGGCGCCGTTTAGCTTGCCTTCTTTGTAATTACTTATTTTTTCAGTGTCTCCAGTATAGTACGCATAGGTCCAGGTACTGTCTTTTTCTCCGAGTTTAAAAAACCCTTTAAGCGTCGTGTAACCATACACGCTGATCTCTTCGAAAGGACCATCTTTTAATCCGTTTTTGAAATTGTACCACTCCTTGACAGTTCCTATTGTGTGATACGTGGCCATTTCACCATTCCCATTGGTTATCGTTTGTGTATGCAGTGAATCGGGAAGCCAAAAAGACAAGATCCTGTTTTCTCCGCCTTTCAATTCCTCTACTGATTTTTCTCTGCCATCCAGGTAATAATAGGTCCATTTACCAACCGGTTCATTCATTTTGTATGTGCCTTCGACGGCAAGTTTGCCATTCTCGTAGAACTCGCGATAAATACTATCCTGCCGCCCTAAAATGAAGTACCCTTCCTGCTTCAACTTTTTGTTTGGAAAATAAAGCAGCACTTTGCCATGCAGCATGTCCTTGTAGTAATTGCGCTCTTCCTCCAATTGACCATAGCGATCGTAGTAGGTCCACTTGCCATGTTTTTGATCGGTTGTCTCGATAGCGTCTTTGTAAAAAGCACCAGAAGATTGTATCTGGGTTTTATTAAAATCCCAATACAATGTCGTTTTTGCGGAAAGATTTTCCTTTAGAACTTCCTGTGCAACTGATGGAAGAACGAACAGTAGGAAGCTGAACAAAAAAAGTGTTTTCATTTTCATTTACAGGCTATAATGGAGGGATTGCATAGTGTTACATGGCAACTTTGAGTCCCTGAAGTATCAAAAACACGCCAAAAACTGCAAAAACAATTCCTATCAATTGGTTTAAAGCGATCAGTACGCGGTCTGTAACGAGTGGGCGCAGCATTTTTGCTCCAAAGATCTTAAGCAAATCAAAGGAAAAGAAGGTAATGAGAATTGTTGCCAGAAAATATAAAATGTAGAAGCGTGGCTCTCCCGGGGCTTCATTTTTTGCTCCAAACGTAATGACACTAAACCAGTAAAAGATGACCATTGGGTTGGCAAAATTCAGCAAGAATCCTTTTACTCCAAGCAGAACATAATCTCGAACTCCATGAATAGTATCGCCATCCTCATTTACCTTGACTTGCTTCGGGCGTTTGAAAAAAGAAATGATCCCATAGATCAAAAACAGAATTCCGCCTATTAATTTGATTAATTCCTGTTTCTCGCCACTTATAATCGAAGAAACTTCCGAATAGAAAACATAGGCAATCAGGATATAAAGGACATCACTTAAGAGAACCCCTAAATCAAAGGCCATCGCCGCGTGCACTCCCCTTCTTATGCTTGTTTCCAACAGCACAAAGAAGACCGGGCCGATCATAATAGCCAGAATAAATCCGGTAACAATACCTTTAATTATGAGGTCAACCACGAACTGACATTTTTACAAAAATACGATTTGAGGCGAGATAAAAGGCCTCAAAGGACCGAATAAGAGGCGTTAAGTTTTTTTAAGATGTTCTGACTCTTTTGCGCCACAATTTATTCAAGTTGTGTACATTTGCACTCGAAAACCGCAAATAGCGGGCAAATTACCTGATATGAGAAGTGCCACAGCAAACAAGAAGTTGGACGAAGTGATCGAAAAAGTTGAAAAGAAAGGTCTTGAAGCTTCAAAATTGATCGATGAGCTGAAAGCGTTGAGAGAACTTGCACTGAAAGAACAAGACCCTTTGGTTACAAAAGTGTTGCGTCTAACTTACGAGTTCCTGGGTGAGAACAATGCGTTTGATGTTCAGGCGCAATATGAGGAAGATGAAGAAGGAAATGAGTATCCTATTGAGATCGATGACAAGGAAAATTTGTTGTATCTCTTGAATTTACTTAAAAATGCAGAGCACAAAATCAACCGTGAAGAAATCAAAGATTACCGCACGGCTTTGAAAATGGAACTATATTAATTGCACTAAACGCACTATTGAAAATGAACACTCGCTTTTTAGCGGGTGTTTTTTTTTAGACTGAACACAACCTTTTGCAAACCTTTTTCGTCATAGGAATAGGTTGACACAAAAACGATTGTCCAACCCTGGTTTTATTTTTCTTGCAGTGACCTGAAAAGAGTTCTTCCTTCCACGAGTTCTTTTCAGGTTTTTTTATTCGCAGTACTGGCACCAGCTTTTGTAGGCTGCCGGTTGATGTACAAAAGGTTCGTTCTTATCGTACATCTGTGCAACCAGTTCCTGCACAAATAAAGGGAAGAGCTCCATCAATTCGTCTTGTGTCATTCCGTTTGCTTGTAATTCGAAGAGCCCTTCATTCAAGTTTACAAGGGAATAGATGGATGAGCAAGCAGGATAATGACCTGTTTTCTGGTGATACAGAAACGTATAAAATGCCAGCTGCACCGCATGTTTGGTTGATGAGAAATAAGATACAACATCATTCGTTGGTTCGTACGCCGACAATTTAACCTCAGCATCTTTCACTTTCCCTGATTTGTAATCGATGATACGGATCTTTCCGCCAACGGAATCGATCCGATCCACAAAACCTCTCAAAGGAATAGAGCGCTTCTCTCCGTTCAGTTCGATCTCCACTTCTCCACGCAATTCAACTTCAATAAACTCAATAAATACCGGCTCCGTCTGTTCCTCTAGAAAGGACAATTCCTTCTTCAAGATACGCTCTGTCAGTTCACACGCCATTTCAAAACTCAAGAGATTTCGTCCTGTTTGAAAAGCGGTGGCATCGTTATCAAAGTGTTTCATGAACTGCTCAAACATCATCGGTTTAAATTCTTTGAGCATTTTCTCGACATCTTTGGCTGCAAGATTTGGCGGTTGAACGGTTTTGAGATCACCATTCTTCTCATGACGGGCAAAGGGCATGTAGAGCAATTCCAACACATTGTGAATGAAGGTTCCAAACGTATTACTCTCCACCTCTTCTTCGACCGTTTCCTCTTCTCCGAATTCCAATAAATAGCGGTAGTAAAAATCAAGCGGACACGCAATGAACTTGTTGAGACCTGATGCTGATACTGGTTTCTGAAAGAATTCATCCAATCGCTGAATGATCTCGTCTGTTTTTTCAATTCGCACGCCTGCCTCCGTCACACTTTCCTCATTGGAGATCGCATAGAACGAACGATGGATACGCATCTGCTTATTCATCCGACTCCACTCGAGTTCCATTTGAAGTATGTATCTGCTTGCTTCATTGCTTCCAATGGCTTCCTGTGAAGAGGTGTAAGTGATCCACATTTGCTCGCAACGATGGAGTAAACGATAAAAATGATGTGCAAACAAGCCTTGTTTCTCCCTTGGTGTCGGTAAGTTCAAGTAATTCCTGAGATCCATCGGGATCATAGTTTGAACGGGATTCAGTGGTGGCATGGCGCCCTCATTCAATCCAAGCACAATGATCTTTTTGAAATCAAGCAAACGTGTTTCCAATAATCCCATGATCTGGACTCCTTCCAATGGATTACCATGATAAGCAAGTGCCCGATTTGACCAATGCTGAAAGAACAGTAACTTAAAGCTTTTTAGATTCAACTCCGGTAGACCTTCCTGAATAAGATTTTCAAGTTCGATCAATCCCTTCTCAAACGTTTCGATGATGGCTTTTTCGAAATCATCCGATGGACTGAACCGACCGTAAAGCAAAGCGTTCATCTTTCGGAATTTACGTACGGCATCCAGCCAGTTATTGGTCCAATCCGAAAAAATAAGTTGCGTCAGTTCATCGGATCCTGAATGCAATAATGCCCTGTCACTGCGGACGAAGATGCTATTTCTGCGAATGAGCTCCTGCTCAAGAGAAACGATGCTTTTCTTTTCATTTTCATCCAAGAACAATAGTGTGAACGGGTGATTCCAGAATCGTTGCAGATCATAGATGTAAAGCGCATTGGTTTTAAACCGGTTTCGATTTTCCTGAATAGCGAAGATCAGCTCTACCCATGTTTTTAAAGCGGTGTGTTGCAAGGGCAATCCCAGCGTAATATTGGCTTTTCCGATCTGTTTGGGCAGGTTTCTGAGCAGTGGAGCGATCAATTGTTCATCAGCCAGTAAAACGAGTGTTTCGTCGAGATCTTCTTTCGAAAGTTTAGCTAAAATGGTTGACGCCACCTTGACCTGACCAGTGTGTTGCGCACATTCGATGACCTCCACATCGATCGATGAGGAAGACATCTCATTCATCACAAAAGGCAAATCTTTGACCTTCAATTCATCCATTAATTCACGAAGAAATCGTCCTGCTTCGTGATTCGCATCCTTCAAATAAAACTCGTCTGCATCGATCAAAACGTGCGCTCGACCCATTTTATACAGTTGGGAAATGATGCTTTTCTCAGCAGCTGAAAGCGCATTAAATCCGGCAAAAAGAAACACGCGCTGCTTGCTTTCCCGAAATACAACATCCAGATTTTGGGCTACCCAAGCATACGCACTTCCTGAGTAACAGATGCCTTCTTCATGGAGGCGTTCATTGAGTTCAGCATAATAAACAGGGAGCATTTCCCAGAATTCGAGAAATTTCTTTTGTCCTTCGGTTAATTCTTCCGCAAGAAAAGACCATGTTTCCAATTCGTGTAACGATTGCAAATTGCGGAATACATCTTTTGGAGGCAACAGGTAACGATCGATCTCCTCGAAATCCGAGAGCAATGTGGTTCCCCAACTCATAAACTCATCAAACGAAACCAGCGTAGGATCGGCCTGATGTTTCAGGTAGATCTCGTAAAACCGCAATAGTATTCTCGTTCGATCGACAATTGTCCGATCACTCAACTTTCTGATCCACTGATCGATGGTAAGCATTTGAGGTGCGAGCAAGGGTTTACCAGCCGCATCAAACAACGAAGCGGTCAGGTATTTTTTAGCCCTTTCCGAGGGCAGAATAATTACAAGTTCTTTGAGGTCAAGATCTTTCTCAAAAATATAGTTGGCAATTTGATCGGTGAATTTGGTCATATCATGTATACGGACAAGTGAACCGAATATAATCAGTACTTTCCATCATTCAAAACCAATCTTGCTGAAAAACAATTCGGGACGGTTAGAATTCATGAATTTATTGCCGCCATAAGCTTTCATGATCACCAAATAACGATCACTCTGTATCAAGCGCACCCAGTGAGGACCTTCAGGATACGTATCACTAATCCCTTGACAAATTTCAGTGCCATCATCTAACGTGCGTTGCTCATAAAACGTTCCGTCAGGACTGGCAATGTAGATCATAGCCTGATCTGAAAGAGCCAATGAACTGTCTGCCGGCAAAATCTCGACTGAGTACGTATTACCTTGTCCCATTTCACGATAGATCAAAAATGGATGATCATCCCAGATGCGCATTTCCAGAGGTTTTCCGGGAAATACAGCCACTAAACCGGAAGGTTTATGGTAATGTGTATATGATCTCGAAGTTTTTATCGCTACTCTGGCGGGCACAGGTTTTTCCGAAAAAGCAGCCTGCACCGGTCTCAATTTATACCCTCTGGAACGCAGTAAATTGATTATTCCGAGTTCGCCCGCAAGATGGCCGGCACCTACGGCACAAAAAACGGCCTGGGAACGGATCAGCGAATCCAGGCCTTTTGCCATTGTCTGATTTCGTGAAACAATGATCTCGTCATACATGCCCGGATTCAAGGAAAGATTAGCCTTCATAATCCTGTCGAGTGCAAGGATATCACCTTTCTGATAAAACTCAATCAATTTTTCCTGACTCAATGCCATAGGATCTAATCGCAGACCATCAAGTTCGGTTTGACCCCAGTTCGCCATCATGCTCAACTGGTCCTTGACCTTTTCCAGCGCAAAGAACTTTTTATTGGAATTGTAGCAATACTCCTGAAAAAATGCATCCATGAATTGTGGCATGCCATTCTCATCACCATATATCGTTTTCGTCGGTTTGTCGTTGCCTGTGTAAGGTTTCCCTTGATTATCAAACAGTAATTTAACCTCATCTTGCCTCGTGTCCCAATCTCCGAAGAGGGAAAACACATCTGTTTCGAGGACTACGGCCTCTGTGTTTTGGAGTACACTAAATGTAGAATCAGAGAAGTTAAATAGCCGACGGTCATTCGAATGAAGACTTCCAAAGAGGTAACTTTTCTTTTTCAGGCCATTTCCGGAAATTTCCCACAACAGCTGATGTTCAGGCTGGATCACTTGTGACCAGTGCGGTAGCAAAACTGAAAGGAAGACCAGCAGAGAGGAAACTTTCTTCAACAACATGCTATTCGCGTTCACGATCATAAAAATACACGCTCAATATGCTGATCACCAAAAGCATAGGGGATATACGCTAAGGAAGGCAGCTCTTTAGTCAATAAGATAGGGGATCTGCGACCCAAAGCGATCTTGCCATGCGTCTGACTTAATCCCATGGCATAGGCTGCATTGACCGTGAGCGCATTCAATGCTTCTTCAGGAGTCATTTTCATTTTCACACAGGCCAGAGACCACACATTCTGCAAGTTACCTGAAGGCGTCGATCCCGGATTGAAATCACTCGCCAAAGCCACCGGCAATCCTTCGGACATCATACGACGAGCATCGCCAAAGGGAATACTTAAAAAGTGTGAACACCCGGGCAAGATCGTAGGCATACACTTCGAGTTTTTCAATGCGACAATATCCTCATCTACCAATTCCTCGAGATGATCTACGGATAAGGCCCTGCATTCTACCGCTTTCTTTACACCTCCCAACACCGAGAACTGGTTCACATGCACTTTCGGTATCAATCCGTGTTTTTTTCCTGCGATCAATATTCTTTCCATCTGATCTACAGAGAAATAGTTGCGTTCACAGAAACAATCAATGTAATCGGCCAGTTGCTCGTTTGCGATAGCAGGAAGCATTTCCTCAATGATCAATCGAACGTATCCTTCCTGGTCCTGTTTGAATTCTACTGGAAAGGCATGTGCTCCCAGAAATGTAGCTTTGACAGCAATTGGAGCTTCTTCTTTCAGACGTTTGATCACACGAAGCATTTTCAGTTCAGCCTCCA
>Ga0172367_10002936_pt1 | contig 22787 bp, 24 predicted proteins | sample Lak10m_FD_114542 | JGI IMG/M metagenome (GOLD analysis project Ga0172367, IMG submission 114542) | Freshwater microbial communities from Kabuno Bay, South-Kivu, Congo - kab_022012_10m | ecosystem: Environmental > Aquatic > Freshwater > Lake | place: Democratic Republic of the Congo: South-Kivu... | reverse complement strand
GGTTACAATTTCTTTCGGCATGGTGGTCTTCCTCTCCTTTTCACTTGGCGGTGATTGGAGAAAGATACCATGCCTTCTTTTAATAGACTAATTTTCGTTACCAACCTTGCGTTGTAATACTAGGCATCTCTGTTAAAAGCCTGTTTTCAGTATAAAATAACTAGCTGAATAATCTATTGGCAGGTCATCTATAAACCACCCTTTTGAACAGGAGAAATGATGTTTCGCTTTCTATTGCGGCGGTTGGTATTAATCCCCTTCATTTTATTGGCAGCAAACTTATTCGGGTTCTATTTTGCATTTTCCGTTGCTCCCATTGTCTCTGCCAGCAACCCATACGCGCAAGGAAATCTGGAACTGCCTTCGGTGGTACCTGAATACTTAAATTATATTTCCAATGTGGCGCGAGGCAGTTTCGGCACCACCTTCACCGGGGAAAATGTCACTGAAGCAATTGCCCGTGTTTCAATCGCCAGCCTTGGCTTGATTGGCCTTTCTTTGACCCTGAGCATTTTGTTTGGTGTCTTCTTTGGCAGGCTTGCGGTTCGGAGAAACAGCGTGGGCGTATCCACATGGCTTACATTTGCATCCACGATTGGGCTGGCTCTGCCAAGCTTTTATGTCGCCACCCTGCTGATCACTCTTTTCCTGTTCATCTTTATTTACGCTACAAACGGAAATACTATCCTGATTCCCTTTCAAGGATTCGGCTGGGACGCGCATATCATCCTGCCTTTGCTCGCGCTGACGTTTCAACCCACCGTCAAGATCGCGCAGGTGACGGGCAGCCTGCTCTCCGAAGAATTGGAGAAGCAATACGTTACCGCCTCTTTGAGTTTCGGACATTCCTTCAAAAGCCTGAAAGACAAATTCGTATTCCGCAGTATCATCGCACCCATCTTATTGACAATTGCATCCTCCCTGAGGCTCATGATCGCGGAGTTGATCATCATTGAACGTCTATTCAACTGGCCCGGACTTGGCAGGTTGGTCGCATCCGCATTAAGCATTGGCGCACGATCTCAGGATGTATTATCCCCTCCACTCATCGCCGCCCTGTTGACCGTGCTCGTTGGTCTATTCCTGCTTATCGATCTTTTCGCCACCACCCTATCTCGAGTGATTGACCCGCGCCTGCGCGTTGAAACAGAGATCAATTCAGCATCGAATAAAAAATAATGACTATTATTAATACCACCACCCTGCAAAAACGCCTGAAGAAACTTAATTGGTATTTTATCTTTGGCGGAATTTTCGTTGCCCTGATCACCTTCATTGCGGTCTTTGGCCCAAACTTTGCCCCGCATGACCCGATGAAGGAAAATTACACCCTCAAAGTAGATGGGAAGATCCGCACTCCCCCGTACAGGATGTTTGACGTCCCCGGTTATATTCTCGGTACAGACCGCTTCGGTCGTGACCTGTACAGCCGTCTGCTCTACGCAGTCCGCCCAACCATGATCATGGTACTCGTCGTGGCAGGCGTTCGCCTGTTTCTCGGCATCGTCATAGGCATGGCAACAGGCTGGCTGGAGGGACGCAAAGGACGCTTCCTTGAATCCCTGCTTTCCACCGCGCTATCGATCCCCGTATTGATCGCAGCCATCTTCGGCATATACATGGTTGGCATTGAAAGAGGGCTGTTGGCGTTTATTGTCGGGTTGGGATTAACCGGTTGGGCAGAATCAGCCCGCGTCGTCAGCGAACAGACGCGCACCATCAAAAACCAGACCTTCGTTGAAGCCGCACGCGCACTGGGTGCATCCGACAACCGCGTGCTTTACATCCATATCTTGCGGCAGATCCTCTCCATGTTGTGGATGCTGCTTGCGTTCGAGATCAGCAGCACCCTGCTGGTCGCCGCGGAGTTGGGTTTCCTCGGCTATTACATCGGCGGCGGCGTGTGGATCGAAATATTGGATTTTGTAACCGTCAACGTGGAAGGTCTGCCCGAGCTTGGGCAAATGCTCGCATCCTCGCTGGTGAAGATCACCGACCCCGCTGTTCTCATCATTGTTGGCAGCGTTGTCTGCATGGGCGTGCTTGGATTCAACCTGCTGGGCGAAGGACTGCGCCGCCAGATGAGCCAGGAAAAAATGCGCAATGGCAACCGCATGGCGTTGCTCATCGAAGAATGGCTCGACACCCGCATCTTCCGACCGTTTTCAATTTGGAGTGAAGAACATCCCCACACGGCATGGTCGCTTGGCGGCATTCTATTTATCGCCGTCAGCGGATGGATCATTTACAAAACCGTTTATATTCCACCCTTCGTCAATGAGATCGCACAGACTGAAACTCCCGGCGAGAATCTATGGTCGAGCGAAAGATATGATTCATATGGCACATCCCATGTCAATTTCAGCATTGACACTCCGCCTCAAGAGCTTTGGAACGTCCCCATTCCTGGCGGACCTGTCGGCAAGCCGGTCGTCACAAAAGACGGAACGATCATCATCGGCGGAGTGGACAAGGTTGTGGTCGCCATTGACCCAAATGGAACCATCCTTTGGCAGACGAAGATCGAACACCTTCCCGTTGGATCTCCCGCTTTGGACGCAAACGGAAATTGCTACCTCGCAGATGACAAGGGCGGCGTCACCGCCATTGACCTGGACGGGAACATCCTTTGGCATGTACAAGTTTCCAGCGGTCGCAACGCCACAGCCGGTCCCGTCCTTGATGCGAACGGAAATATTTATGTGACCATGGTTGAAGACTTGTACGCGCTTAACCCGCAAGGCCAGACTCTTTGGAAGACCTTTGCGGCAGATGCCTACCTCGAAGAGCCACCGCGCATCAGTCCCGACCAGACCATGCTCTATTTAAAGAACTCGGTTTTCGATATCGCCACAGGCGAACGCATCGAAGCCCCCATCGGCTCGCCCGATCAATACATCTTTTTAGACCCCGCCTACTTCAGCGGCGCGGATGGAAAAAGCTATTATCGCCTCGGTCATGAGATCATCGGCTGGCAGTTGAATGACGGCACTGTCCAAACCGAACCCGGCATCTCATGGGAATACGGCGCAGACGTTGTGTATACTCCATACGAACAAGGCGTCACACCCAACAAACTGTATTGGATGTTCTATGCCACCGCCTGGACAGATTCGCGTATGATCTGGATCGACGGACAAAACCGCCTGATCGGAAACTACCGCCTCCCCTACCCAAGCGGAAAACTGCTCGCACTCGGCGCAAAAGACGAAGCCTATTTGTGCGGAGCCAACGGCGCAAAAGTTTTCTGTGTTAATGCTGCGCCCGGCGCGGAAACCGCCACCTGGATCGTCAGCACGCCCTCCCGCTCAATCATCAACGGCGGCGTCATCGTGCCCGGCCGCATGTACGTCAGCGTTGATAAAGATGGTCTCTACGCATTTGGAACAGACGAAACAGGAGCCCCATGAAAACATTGATAAAGAACGGCACATTGATCACCGCTTCGGATACATTCAAATCCGATATTTTGATCGAGGATGAAAAGATCACACGCATCGGACTTAATCTGGAAGCTGATTCTGACCATTTGGTGGATGCCACCGGCAAGCTGATCCTGCCCGGCGGCGTGGACCCGCACGTCCATTTGGATCTGCCTATGTTCGACACTGTCTCATCCGATGACCATTACACCGGTCACAAAGCCGCAGCCTTCGGCGGCACCACCACCGCAATGGATTTTGTGGTTCTTGAAAATGAAGACTTCAATCACTCCGTGGATTTATGGATGAAAAAAGCCGAGAAAGCCGCCATCGACTATTCCTTCCATATGAATCTCACCCACTTCGATGACAAGATCGCCGCATCTATTCCCTCTTTGATGGATATGGGCATTCAAACTCTCAAAGTTTTCACCGCCTACAACGGACGTTTGCGCCTCGATGATGGCAATATCTTCAAAGCCATGCAGATCGCAAGAGACAACGGCATGTTGGTCATGGCGCATTGCGAGAATGGCGATGTGGTGGATACCCTCGTCCAACAGGCGCTGGCAAATGGTCACACCGAACCGATCTGGCACGCGTGGACAAGACCCGGCTGGGGCGCAGTAGATGCCACTTTACGAGTGGCAGGCATGGCAGCAGATGCAGATGCGCCTGTTTACATCGTCCACATGAATATGGGCGGCGAAGTGGATATGCTCAAATATGCCCGCGAACGCGGAGTCAAAGTGATGGGCGAAACCTGCCCGCAATATTTATTCTTCACTGAAGACGACCTGCAAAAAGAAGACGGCGCGAAATGGATCTGCTCACCACCGATGCGCACCGAAGTGGATAACATCCGCCTGTGGCAAGGTTTGCACGACGGCACGCTGCAAACCATCGGCACCGATCACTGTCCATTCTTCTTTGACGGCACGCAGCCAATTATGTACGAAGGCAAAGAAGTTGCGATCGCGGGCAAGGAACTCGGAAAATATAACTTCACGAAAATCCCAAATGGTCTGCCTGGTATTCAAGACCGTATGCCCATCTTATGGACGTACGGCGTGCAAACTGGAAATATCACCGCCAATCAATTCGTAGCGTACACATCCACCAACCCTGCGAAGATCTTTGGCCTGTACCCGCGCAAGGGAGCGCTCGTCCCCGGTGCAGATGCGGACATTGTGATTTGGGACCCAGAGAAAAAGTTAAAATACGGCGTGGCACATTCCCATCAACGCACTGATTACAATCTCTTCGAAGGCTGGGATATTATGGGTTATCCCGAAAAAGTTTTCCTGCGCGGCAAACTGATCGTGGATGGCGAGCAATGGCTCGGCAAAAGCGGCGATGGTCAATTCTTGAAGAGAAGCGAAGGCGAAGTTTTGTAAAAGGCCCGGTGGTCGAGTAGTTTCGAGCCGCTTTTGGCGAGGAACGTACCGAGACCACCAATGATTTTTAAACCTAAAATTTCATATATACATTTCAGGATGGTCTCGATACGAGCGAGAAAGGCACTCGCTCTACTCGACCATCAGAAAACTTTACAGGTAAACATGCCATCCAAAAAACCGATCATTCACTGCGACGCACTTGTAGTCCATTGCATGGACTACCGCCTGCAAAAATTCATCCAACCGTGGATCACCGTCCGCTTTGGGTACGATAACTTTGACATCATCTCGCTGGCGGGCAGCGTCCACGATTACGAGATGGTTTTGAAATACGTGGAGCTTGCGGTAAAAATCCACACCATCGAAACGGTTTGTCTCATCAACCACGAAGACTGCCGCGCTTATGGACGAGAAGGAACGTACAAGCGTCACAAGCATGACTTGATGGACTCGCAAAAAAAGATTCAAGCCCTCTTTCCCCACCTCAACGTGGAAACCTTCTTCCTCCATTTGGATGGAACTTTCGAATCGATCTCATAAAAGGAAACCTCATGTCGCATAAATGTGAAGCCATCGTTGTCCACTGCATGGACTATCGCCTGCAATCCTATATCAACCAATGGCTTGAGGCTAATCTCGGCAAGGGCGTCTACGACCGCGCCGTCATGGCAGGCGGCGTATTTGACGTGTACGATGTCATCCGTCAGGTGGATATTTCGTCCCGCCTGCACGGCATCGCCAAAGTCATCCTCATCAACCACGAAGACTGCGGCATGTACGGCCCCGGCGGCACGGAAGAACACCACGAAGAAGATTTGAAAGAAGCCGAAGACAAGATCCGCCGCATCTTCCCCCACCTTGAAGTGGACACCTATTATTTAAATTTGGATGGAACCTTCGAGCAGAAGTCGTAAAATCAGGTATGAGTTACGTTTGATTGTAGAAAACAATCCCGTAGGGATGTTACGATTCTAGCGACACGGTCAGCCACAAATCAAATCCCGTAGGGATGATATAAATTCCAAAATCTGTGACACCCCTACGGGGTTGAAACGCAACCCCATTTACGTTCTATAATCATTTCATCCCTACGGGATTACACAAACCGATTTACCCCGAATTACTTAGGAGGCAATATAGCAAACACTTATTCTCAAATTTATATTCAAATTGTTTTTGCCGTGCAAGGACGGCAAAACCTGTTGGCTAAAGAATGGCGGCAAGAAGTTTTCAAATATATGTCAGGAATTATCAAAAACAAAGGACAAAAGCCCATCATCGTCAACGGAGTGGAAGACCATGTTCATGCGTTTGTAGGACTTAAACCTTCCGCAGCTTTATCAGACCTTGTAAGAGATATCAAGAACAACTCTTCAAACTTCATTAATGACAACAATTGGATCAAAGGAAAATTCAGTTGGCAGGAAGGATACGGAGCATTCTCCTACAGTCATTCTCAAGTCGAGGATGTGTACAACTATATTTTGAATCAAGAACAGCATCACGCCAAACAAACATTTCAAGACGAATATATGGGCTTTCTCAAAAAATTTGAGATCGAACATGATGTCAAATATCTATTTGAATGGATACAATGAAAAATACTTTTATCAAATGGTTCATGGCAATTAACGCTTTCCTCATCCGCATCTCACGCGGACGGATTGGCACCCAGCTTGGCAAGCAACAAATCCTGATCTTGAACACAGTAGGACGAAAGTCAGGAGAGACGCGCAGCATTCCAATTGCATACTTCTTTCACGAACATAGATACCTCATTGTCGAATCAAATTGGGGTCAGGATCATCATGCAGGTTGGTATTTCAATCTGCAAAGTCAACCGCACGCCACTCTTGAAGTGAAAGGCAGAACGATCAGCACCAACGCAAGGTTCGCCGAAGGAGAGGAATACTCCCGCCTGTGGGAATACCTTACCAAAAAGCATCCTCCCTATTTGGAATATCAAAAGATGACAAAGAGAAAAATCCCGATTGCGATCTTTGAAGAAATTGGTTCATAAAGGATTCGGAGGTTCTGTTAACCTCCGAGTCCTTATTTTTTATTAAGGCACCCTATGATAAAATCCAAAAACTAAAACAAAGGACGCCTTGGGGGAGCACGAGTCTTTGTAAAACTATTTTTCTTTCGGAGAAAATTTATGCCTCGGAGAAGTCTCGCTCGCCTGTACAAGGACGAGTTTTCTGGTTATTCACTTGTCAAATTTAAAATGGATCTCATCGCCGGGCTGTCCGTTGCGGCTGTGGCATTGCCACTGGCATTGGCTTTCGGTGCAGGTTCAGGTGCGGGCGCGGCGGCAGGGTTGATCACTTCCATCGTCGGCGGATTCGTGATCGGCGCATTGGGAGGCGCGCCGTATCAGATCAGCGGCGCGAAGGCCGTCACCAGCGTGGTGCTGATCGTACTCGTCAACCGCTACGGACTCGAAGGCATGTGGTTCGCAACCCTCTTTTCAGGACTGCTCATGCTCACCATCGGCCTCTTCAAACTTGGCCGCTACATCGCCTTCATCCCCGCTCCCGTCATTCGCGGCTTCACAATGGGCATTGCTCTCATTATTATCATTCGTCAAATGGACAACCTGCTCGGCATCCACACCCCCACCACCGAAACCGCCGCGCAAAAACTGATCGGATATTTCACCGAAAGTTTTACGATCAATCCGCAAGCCATCATTCTGGGGATCGTTGTCATCGCGACCATGCTGCTCTGGCCGAAGAAGTGGAATGTATATTTCCCATCCACACTCGCTGGCCTCATCCTCGCCACGCTTCTTAACTGGACTTTAGGCTGGTCGGTCACAACGATCAATTCCATCCCCCGGACATTGATCCTCGAAAAACACCTCGACCTCACCAACATCCCGTGGACTCATCTCTCCGACTTCCTCGCTCCCGCATTGACCCTCACCGCGCTTGGCTCCATTGAGGCATTCCTCTGCGGCGCAGTCGGCTCGAACATGACGGGCGTACGCCTGCAAGTGAATCAACAACTCATCGGGCAGGGACTCGGCAACATTACCCTGCCTTTCTTCGGTGCCATCCCCACCACCTCCGCGATGATCCGCACCAGGGTGGCCATTCAATCTGGCGCACAGACTCGTTTGGTCAGTATCATTCAAGCCATCTTTTTATTGATCGCAATGTTTCTCTTCGCCCCATTCCTCGAACGGATTCCATTGGCAGCCTTGGCAGGTCTGTTGATGGTCATTGCCATCCGTACCAATGAATGGGACGCGATCAAGCGCATCTTCAGCAAACGCTTCAAGACAGACATGATCGCCTTCAGCATTGCCATGATCGCCACCGTTGTCCTCAGCCTCACAGACGCCATTCTGCTCGGCACCTTCCTTGCCGGGGCCGTCTTCCTCAACAAGATCGCCAGCATTGACATCAACCTTCAGGATGTGGACATTGACCGCCTCAAACAACGTGGTATTGAAACGGCTGGCAAATGCAAGCACATCCGCGTGGCGTTTCTCACAGGCCCATTGTTCTTCGCAGCGACAGGTCAATTTGATGAAGCCTTCGCCAACTTGAAAGATACCCACGCGTTGATCCTTTCCATGCGCGGTGTGCCGCTCATCGACACCGAAGGACTCGAAGAAATTCAACGCCTGCATAAAAAGCTGAACAAGCAGGGCGGCACGCTCATGTTCGCAGGAGTCCACGACAACGCGCGCGGCATGATGGAGCGCGACGGTCTTGTGGAAATGATCGGCGAGGAAAATTTTTTTTGGTCCAGCGATCAGGCCATCGTCGAGGCAGAGAAGCGTGTTTGTCCATTCTGCGAATCAGATGCGGATAAAGTATCCGAATTTTCAGCGTGACGAATCCCGGGTGGTAAAATCCTGCCAGCAAAAAGAAAAGCCGGGGCGAAATTTGATTTGGAGAAATAAACATGCCGCGAAGAAGTCTGGTTCGTTTGTATCAGGATGAATTCAAAGAATATTCACTCGCAAAACTTCAACAGGATCTACTCGCCGGGTTAACCGTTGCAGCCGTTGCGCTTCCGCTTGCTTTGGCGTTCGGCGTTGCATCGGGCGCGAGCGCGGCGGCGGGGTTGGTCACTGCCATTCTCGCAGGCATCATCATAGGCCTGCTCGGCGGCGCACCGTATCAGATCAGCGGGCCCACGGGGGCAATGTCTGCGGTGCTGATCGTGCTTGTTGCCCGTTACGGTCTCGAAGGAATTTGGATCGCCGGTCTGCTCTCGGGTTTCATCCTGCTGCTCGTCGGCATCATGCGCCTTGGTCGTTTCATTGCCTTCATCCCCGCGCCAGTCATCAGCGGCTTCACATCGGGCATTGCACTTATTATTTTCATCGGACAGATCGATAACTTCATCGGCTTTAAAACTCCCGCCACAGAAACCGCCGCGCAAAAATTCATTGGTTACTTCAATACACCCCTTGCACCGGATTGGCACACGATTGCCATCGGTCTGGTCGTTATTGGGACGATGCTTTTATGGCCTGCAAAATGGAATGCTCGATTCCCATCCTCGTTAATGGGAATCATCCTTGCCACGCTTCTTAACTCCGCCTTGAGCTGGTCGGCCCCAATGATCGGAGCCATCCCCCGCACATTGCTCCTCGCTGATCGCCTCAACCTTTCCAACATCCCATTTAAAAATCTATCTGAATTCCTTGCGCCTACACTCACCATCACCGCACTCGGCGCTGTGGAGTCGTTGCTTTGCGGTGCAGTCGGCTCGAATATGACAGGCGTGCGTCTGCAAGCAAATCAGGAATTGATCGCGCAAGGTGTGGGCAATATGATCATCCCATTCTTTGGCGGAGTGCCTGCCACAGCGGCGATTGCCCGCTCTAGCGTGGGCATCAAATCAGGCGGACAGACTCGCATGGTCAGCATCATCCATGCCGTTGGATTATTACTCTCCATGTTTTTGCTCACGCCGCTCATGGAGCGAATCCCTCTTGCGGCATTGGCTGGCGTGTTGATGGTCACCGCCGTCCGTATGAATGAGTGGAGCGCGATCAAATTCATCTTCGGTAGGCGCTTCAAAACAGACATGATCGCATTCACCATCACCATGTTCGCCACCATCGTGCTGGACTTGACACAAGCCATCCTGATCGGCTCCTTTCTCGCGGGTGCCGTCTTTCTCAACAAGATCGCCAGCATCGACATCACCGTTCAGGATGTGGATATCAAACGATTAAGGGAAAGGGGAATTGAAACGGCTGGGAAGTGCAAACATGTCCGCGTGGCGTTTCTCACAGGGCCTCTCTTCTTTGCGGCAACGGGTCAATTCAACGAAGCGTTCTCAAACCTGAAAGAGACTCACGCCCTCATCCTCTCCATGCGCGGAGTCTCACTGGTGGATACGGCAGGCATTGAAGCCATTCACCGCCTCTATGAAAAACTCCATCAGCAAGGCGGCACGCTCATGTTCGCAGGAGTCCACGACAACGCGCGCAACATGATGGAACGCGGTGGTCTCGTAGAAACTATCGGCGAGAAAAACTTCTTCTGGTCCAGCGATCAGGCCATCGTCGAGGCAGAGAGGCGGGGGTGTAAATTCTGTCTACGGCGATCACGCTTTTAGGGAATAAAACAAGGCATCCCATTTATTCAATGAGATGCCTTGTTTTTAGTTTGTTACCAGTTCAAATTTTGTAAAGCCCCCTCCCCAGATAAAGGCAAGGGCGAAAATCAAATTGATGGAAGCGGGCGCCAGCCCGACCAGCCCGGTCCCTGTGAATGAGGCAACAATATCCAGCACAGCACCGAAGCCATATATGATGATGTTGGCTGTAATAATGGCGTTCCGCGCAGGAGAGGCTTCTGCGTCACGTGCCATCCAGTTCATGATAGAGACGGCGAGGAACAAGGCGGAATAGTGTCGAAGGAATGCGCTTATTTCCGGGGATGCGCCTGATGAGAAAACGCCCGCGCTCATGGCGATCGGCGCTGCCAAATGCCCGGCACCAACAAGCAACATATACACCGCAGAGATTATCAATAAAACCTTAATTTTCATGGCGATCTGGATTCCTCATCCTATTTTCGTACAGTTCGTAATTCGGATACGGTGACCGTCCCATCCGGGAGCGTAACAGTGTAATCCGTGTTGAGCCTCCCATCGCCAATCTTGCCGGTGTACGTCATGGAGGGAATGGTGCCGCCAACCAGGTCTGTAAGGTTACCAATAATATTTCCCTGGGTGTCGATGGTGATATCCATTTTGCCAAGGATCTCACTTTCGCCGCGGACAGCCGCGCCATTGTCATCATACTTGGCGGTAAGCGGGAAAGGGGGCGGATCGTTCAAGCCAAGATAGTTGCCGCCGAAATCAAGCGTGAGGGTAACCGTCTTTTCGGATTCGTTGGCTTCCACAGTGATCACAGCGGGTCCGCTCGCGCCGGTTGTTTTGTTTGTCCATGTGCCTTCATAAACACCAAGGAATGGCTTGATGTCAAATCCTCCTTTGGCGGGGACAGGAGTGGGCGTGGATTTGGGTCCACAGGCACTTAATGCCCAAACTAAAATTGCCATCAACAGGACTAAACCTTTTTTTTGAAACATTGTTCCTCCATAATAAATTGATTTGAATTAAATTGACTTCCCTGTTCCAAATTTACGGAATGTAAACAACAGAGGAATTCCAACTATCAGATACATGCCGATATACAAAAGCCCGCCGGGACGATCGGCAAAATCGAAGAGACGAATATTGATCAATGCTGCTAAAGTAATAAAGAAGATCAAACCGATGGAAGCAAATCCATGATGAAGAGCTGTGTGGATACTTCGTCCCGTGACGAAGGGAATGGCGGCAAGTGCAATGGATAAGTAGAACGCGCCAAAGCTCCGCAGCGTGAATTGGGACATGACCTCAGGAAAGATGCCGCCATTCGTGCCGGGCGCGCCAATGTGGGCATTTGAGCCATACACGCCAAGGAAACCAACAACTAACACAAAGGCGATTGCCAATCCGCGCTGGAAGGGTGTCAGCTTTTCACCTTGTCTATCAGTGGAGGGGCGTAAGCGAAGCCAATCCACGATGCCAAGCAGGGCAGCGATTGCATTGACCGCCAAAGTGGAAAGGTATAACCATGCAATGGGATGCCCGAGTTGAAGTTTGGCACGGAAAAGAAACAGGACGATCATCTCACTCACACCAAACATCCAGAGATACAAAAGAGACGTGTACACCAAGCTCCACTTCCAGCGCCTCACTGTGATGAATGCCGCCCACCCATTCCCAAGGCACCAACCGCCGATGGTCATCGTCATAAAGGGAGTCACCTTCCACGCAAAGACAAGGGCAAGACTTTCAGGCACGAGGTAAAGCAAGGCCCCCAATACGATGAAAAGGAAGGCTGTCAGATATGTGAATCCGCGTGTGAGTGGGGACAGCATGTTGTCTCTCCTGTTCTGCGATCGAGGATTCCGCTTTAGCGTATCGAAAGACTCCAATCGCTGAAGCAGAATCTTATTTGCAAAATATCTGCCTGATTTGATAGGGAAGGTCGTTCAAAACATTTTATTGCTTCGCAGAGCGGACAGTTGCTTTGGTAATTGTTCCGTCCTTCAAAGTGACTTCGTAATTCGTGTCGAGACGACCATCGCCGATCTTGCCGGTGTAGGTCATAAAGGGAATGATTCCGCCTGCGATGTTCTTGAAGGTGCCGGTGATATTGCCTTCCGGATCCACACGGACATCCATGTCGCCGAGCAGAACATTGTTGCCTTGAACGATGGCGCCTTCATCGGTGTAATTGGCGCTGACGGTGACGGCAGGCGGGTCACCCAGTCCGAGATAGTTACCGCCAAAATCAAGTGTGACTGTTGCGGTGTTGGTAGCTTTGTCCGCGGCAACGGTGATGACGGATGATCCACTTGCGCCGGTGGTTTCGTTCTTCCATTCGCCCACATAGGTACCGACAAATTTATCGGGGTCGAATCCGCCTGCAGATGGCTGCCCTGTTGAGGCGGGGGAAGAGCCGCAGGCTGTCAAAATGAAAGACATAATAAACAAGGAAAGCAAAAACATTTTTCTATTCATCGTTCCTCTTTTCTTTATCTTTGAGAATATCGAGTAAAAGATCATCAAGCAGAGTGATTAGCGATTTGCCATCCCCACAATAATGAACCTCGCCCGTGTGTACATTTTGGAGACGCACGCGCCATTGCGGCGCGTGCGTGTTCTCATCGGCACTCCAAAGACGCAAGGTAAACAGGAGCGATTTTGTGCGAGCGACAGCCTCATCGCTTTCCATGTCACAACCTTTAGGCTTTGCCCCTGAAGACAAAGAGCAGGGCTGTGAAGATGATGGCGATGATCATGGGCGGGCCAACCTGGGCGAAAGTAGAGATATCGGTCATGAGCTGATAGCCGAAGATGAGTACATGCCCAATCTCCGAGACGATGAACGCAATGACCAATTTCTTGTAGGCGGACACATCGGTGGAAACAAGATATGCCATCAGTGCAATGACGATCATCAATTCGCCGTAGAGCGGGGTGAGGGCGTGGTCTGGCAGGGATGTGCTGAATGCCTTTTCCGCTACGCCAGGGGCAAAGAGGAACAGGGCGCCGACGACGGTCATGTAGGCAGCCAACGCCAAAAGGGTATTTCGTAATGCTTTCATAAGAACCTCCGTAAATAAGTTGGAATATCGAACTGTGCTCATTGTATGGAGGAGGCGTTTCAAAAGCGTTTCATGCAGCGTTTCGCGGCAAAGAAAATCCCCGCTATTTTGAGGCGGGGAAGGGTTTTGGAGGAGAAGAAGAAAGTTTAACTGACGCCGAGCTGCTGGAACAAAACCGGCATCTCAAAGTAGATGCGCGCGTTTTTGACCTGCTCATTTTCCACATCGTACACCACATTGATCGGCACGTGTACATCCTTGTTCGTGGCAGGGATGCCCGCAAACTCTCCGACGTGCTTGCCGTAAAAAATACCCTCCCAAAGGGCACTCTTTTCCCCAAAGATGAGAGTGCGGGTGTCGGCATTGGCATCGAAAGCCACATGATAGAAATGGTTCAACAGGCTTGCAACGGCTTCGCGCCCTCGGCTTTCCTGACCAGTCGCCATGACGGTAAAAATGACGTCTTCCGCCAGTATGCTCAGGTCGCTGTGACCGGAGTTGAGGTATTTCGTTATGACAGTTTGGGTAGACATGATTTGCTCCTTATGAATGGGTTTGATAACTATCCCCAGTATATGGAGCGGGCGTTTCAAAAGCGTTTCACACCCCATCCGCATCGCGAGTGCGAAGCTCAAAGCAACCTAATACACTTAGTGCGAGATTGCTTCGTCGCCCTATAGGCTCCTCGCAATGACGGAACGTGGATTTTACAAAAAGCGATGTTCCTTCGCCCAAGCCACAGCCTTCTCAAGCTGCGGCTTAACTTTATCCTTCTCGCTTCTTTCCGCCGCCTCAATAGCTCCTGCTAAAAAGGCATCCACTTCCTGTGGAAATTTCTGCTGACCTGGAGCCTTCAAGAGACGGGCATACTCCACAGCGTCGTCTATCTTTAATGAGGCGAGGCTGATATCCATCAAAGTCCACAAGCCATACCACCAGAAGGGATAGTACTTGTTCCAATCTTTAACAGCTTTTTGAGAAAGTTCCTTTGCAAGGCGCAAGTCACCCTGCTTCCATGCCAGCCAGCCCAAATTGGCAATCCCTGTAGACGCAAAACTTTTATATTCTTCCTGTTCGCAAAGGGCAAGGCTGAGATTTGCATATTTGCGGCACTCTTCAAGATTTCCAGCCCGTCGGTACGCCCCTGCAATATATGTAAGACAATACGCCTGCCGTTCCAAATGTCCGATCTGCTCTGCCAGCCGCAACTTTTCGTGAAAGTATTTCAGAGCTGATTCAAAGTCATCGAGCAGGTAATTGGTAAAGCCAAGACCAAAGTTAGCCCACGACTGCATCTCCAAGTTCTGCCCCTTGAGACTCAACTCCAAAGACAATTTTGTATATTGACGGATGCTCTCATCGACCAAATACCCATCGCGGCGGAAGATCATGGTTGGAAAGAGAAAATAATACTCCGCCAGCAAATCCGTGTCTTCGATCTGTTCGATCTTGGGATGCATAATGCCGAACACTTCTTCCAGTTCCTTGATATTATCGATGTCGTACTCGATCCATGCCCAATCCAAATGTAGTTTGAACCAGGCATTCCACCATTCTTTTTCGCTTTCGGCGCGTTCTTTCCCCAAGATATCCAACGCCTGCAAATAATATTTCTTACCAAGCGGATAGTCGCCCTCATAAGCAGCCACTTTAGAAAACTTGCCCAACACCCGCGTCCGCTCAAGGAATTCTTCCTGCGGAAGATGGATCAACGCTTCATCGTACGCTTCCAAAGCACTCTTGGCATTGCTGGAAAAATCATAAAGGTCTCCCAAAGCTTCGTAGGATTTCGCAGCTTGCATCTTCTGCTGCTCAGTAACAAGACCCAATTTCTCTTTCAACAACCCCAAAGCCTTTTCCAAATGCGAGATCGCATCTCGATTGGCAAACACCTTCCGTGCCGAAGTCGCCGCCCTGAGATACGCCTCGAATGCTTTTTGATGCTCGCCCGCTGATTCAAAATGACGCGCCACAATGGCATCTTCCACCTGAACGCCGCTTAACAACGCCTCTGCGATACGCCGATGGAAAAGCATCTTTCGGGGTTGAGTCAAAGCCTCATACGCCGCATCCAGTAACTTGCTGTGACTGAACGAATACATCCCATCTTCACGGGTTTGAAGGATGCGTCTCGCCCACAATTCATCCAATGCCTGCACCAATTGGTTCTCATCCATTTGCGCAGAACGCGCCAATAGTGAATACCCAAACTCCCGCCCGATGGCAGAAGCCACACCCACCAACTCCCGCGCCGAGGCAGAAAGCTGACTTAATCGCTGGCTCAACACCGTCCGCAGGCTTTGAGGAGCAACCCCTGCTTCGTTGCTGCGTAACGTCTCCACTACAAAAAACGGATTACCCTCAGTCTCTGAAAACAATTTTTCCTGATTGCTTTCGCTCAACTCCGCACCTGTCACTTCACGTGCCAGCAGACCCAGTTCCGTTTTGTTGAGCGGCTTTAGCTCGATCCCATCCAATTGTTTGCGCGCCAGCAACGCCGCCCGCAATTGCTGCATGGGATGATTTTCGTTCAACTCTTCCACACGTTCCGTCACCAACAGCATCAACGGACTTCCCGCCGCATAACGAATCAAGTATTGCACGAACTCCAACGTCTCCTGATCGCTCCATTGTGCATCATCCAATATCAACAAGCGCGGCTTCCCCGAGCCGAGCAAGCCCTTCGCCACAGCTTCGAACAATCTTTGCTTCTGCCATTTTTTCTCGCCCGCCTCCCCTGCCTCACCCTCAAGCTCAGGCAAAAGACGCGTCAATTCTTTTTTCCAAAGCGGAGCCAACGTCCCCAACTCAGCTTGAATTTCAGGAGTCCGCAGCCATGCCACCACCGGCGCGAACGACAGCGTATCTTCCATCGGGTAACACTGTGCAAGCGCCGTCACCACACCCTGCCGCTTCGTCCATTGCAGCAACTCACTTGCCAAACGAGATTTGCCAATGCCCGCCTCTCCCGAAATGACGAACATGCCCGCCTTGCCTTTTTGGATGGAAGCCCACGCCTCACGGACCTGCGACCATTCCTGCTTCCGTCCAATGAGTCGATGCGCCTCCCGAGCCTGACTCTGCCCACCTTCCCCATCCAATATTTCCTCCGAGCGAACCAACTGCTCATGCAAACGCCGAATCTCCACCGAAGGCTCCACGCCCAATTCGCGCATCAATACAGTGGAACAGGTGTGATAGACCTGCAATGCCCCAGCGCGATCATCGTTCAAGGCATGCAGACGCATCAGCTGCAAATAAGCGGATTCATTCAACGCATCAACACGCAAAAGACGGTTAACCGCCTGAATCGCTTCGGCATATTGACGGGCATCTTCATACAATCTGCTCAACCCAAACAACGCATTTACATACGCCTGATGACATTCCTCTCTCGCCGCAAGGATCCAGTCGTCGTAAAAGCCAGGCAGAAGTTCGCCGCGATAGTATGAAATGGCTTCCTGTAAATATCCAATCCGTTCCGCATCTGTCTTTGACATTTTGGCAGAAGCCAAAAGCGATTTGAAAGACCGAATGTCCAGAGACAGGTTTGCATTGGGATGGACGCGAATGAATTGCGCATCCACCTCAAGGATCGACTCTAACTCCGGCAACGCCTTCCGCAAGTGATGAAGGATGTTGCGCAGGTTCGTACGCGCCTGCTCTTCGGTGCTATCCGCCCAAAAGAGAAAGGAGATCTGTTTTCGAGATGACGTTGAATCAAAGTGAACAAAAAGATAGGAGAGAAAGAGCAACAACCGCTCCGCATGAAGCGCTTTTACATCCTCCCCCTCTTTACTTAATCCAAACCCGCCCAACACTTGAGCATCGAATCTAGGCATTGCGCTTCGCTAATAATTCCTTTGTGCGCGGGAAGTCCTTGTAATAGCCGCGATAACTTTCAGGCAATAAAGCCGCAATGCGGCAGAACAATTCATCAATGGAGTCACGCAGTAATGCATCCCGTTCTGCGCCTTTTGCGGCTTTGATGTTCGGCGGAGTATACATCTCCCCATCGGTGGAGATGGTGATCTTCAAACGCCTGAAACTCTTCAACCGCGCCACTACGTCGGCATCTTCGGTGCCGGTCAACGCCACAGGAATGATGCCCACACTGGCAGAACTAGCAATATAAATTGCGCCGGGCTCCGCTTTCAGCAGACTAACCGACTTCGAGCGCGTACCTTCAGGCGCAATGATCATTACTGCGCCCTTCTTTAACCGGCTAATGAATTCTTTGATGGCGCTCATGTCTGCTTCACCGCGCGTCAGCCAGGTGACGTTGAATATCTTTCCCGCCAATCTTCCATACCAATATTTTTTGTATTTATCCGTCAGCGGGTGAATCAGATCGTCATTATCGAGAACATAATACACCACCAGCGAATCCAACCTGCCAAGATGGTTGGATGCCAGCATATAGCCACCCTCTTTTGGCAGTTTGGTAATATCCCCACGCACTTCGATATCCGCGATGAGAGGTAATATTTTTCTGGCAATGAAACGGAGTGTGGCCGACATTATTTCTGCTCCATGAGCAATTCCTTCAAGCGCGGGTGATCAGCATAATAACCGCGATTCTTTTCAGGAAGCAATACCGCAATACGACACATGATCTCATCGGTATATTCCTGTAGTTTTTCGTCACGATTCTCTTTTGGAAAAGGCGGAAGGGTAAACGACTTGCCCGCAACGAGTTGAATGGATGTGCGCTTAAAACTTTTGAGATTCTTAATCACGATACGATCTTCGGTACCGATGATCGCAACGGGTACAATGGTCCAGCCCATTTTTGAGGCAAGGTAGGCCACACCGGGTTTACCCTGCGCCATTTTTTCATCGCGGGCACGAGTGCCTTCCGGAGCAATAACAAGGGTCTGCCCTTCTTCCATGCGTTTGATCATTTCACGCATGGCCTTTAGATCTGGATTGAAACGGTCAATGAAAATGGCATTAAGATGCTTTCCCAGCCAGCGTAGAATGGCGCTTTCCTCCCACTTCTCAGCAACTGGAATGAAAAGATTCCAATTATTTAAGGCATAGTAAGCCATGGGCGCATCTAAAAAGCCAAGGTGATTCACTGCGAGGACAAAACCTCCCTTTTCAGGCAGATTCTCATATCCGCTCGCCCTGACCCTCGCAATAAGATTAATAATGAAACGAATTAACCAGACGATGAATTTTTTCATACGTTAATTTTACACGGTTTTATAAATGCACCGCATATTTTAGGGTTCTTTGAAAGTTAATAAAACAGAGCCCTGCTTTGTAAGCAGGGCTCTGTTTTATTATATTCGCGGGAATTACCCCCAAATATAATCCGAGTTACTTTTGTGGTGAGATTGTCTTTGAACTCCATATTCATTGAAAATTCTTACAAAAATATCGTAATCCGCAGGGGTCATATCTACAAGCTGAAAGCCAATATTGAAAATGGTGGGGTCATATGGATCCTTCTGACACCATCTGGCCCGCGCAGTAAAGGATAAATAGCTTTTATCTGAAATTTCAAGGGTCTGGTCAATACGCAACTGATAAACAGCACCTAATGGAATGGGCGATGTACTCTCAATCTTAAAGCCGCCAGTACTAATATCAGAAAGCTGGCCGATAAGTTCTCCAGTTGTTTCGTCAAGCACTCGCATGTAATAAGTGAAATTTTTACGGTCAAGTTTTCGACGTTCCGTTTTCATGGCAACCTCCATAATAAATAAGGTCACCATCAGTATATTGCATCAATTTTCAAGGTGCAAGCAAACATTCCAAAAACATGCCAGATAATATGGATTCACAATGAAACTGCAATGCTCCAGTACAAAATTTCAATTTTCTTTTTTCAAAATATGTGTCAGAATGGTTGCGCCTGAGCCGCCAATATTCTGCGCCATACCGATCTCCGCTCCATCCACCTGCGTCTTACCACACTCCCCTCGCAACTGCTGGACTGTTTCCACGATCTGATACATACCCGTCGCACCGACTGGGTGTCCCCGAGCTTTTAATCCACCGCGAGTACACACGGGCACTCTGCCCTGTGGGCTGATCTCGTTATCGAGACCAAGTCTTACTCCCTGGCCCTTTTCAGCAAATCCGCTCGCTTCAAGGGATAATGCTGCCATAATCGAAAATGCATCATGCAGTTCAAAGAAATCAATATCAGCAGGAGTGACCCCCGCCATCGCATATGCACGCCGCGAAGATAAATACGCCGCTTGCAAGAACATCGGGTCTCTGCGTGAATGGACAGCGAGTGTATCCGTGGCTGCAGCAGAAGCAGAGACAAGAATGTGCGGTCTGCGCATCACCTTTTCAACAGGGACAATGATTGCCGCCGCCGCGCCATCTCCCGTAGGAGAGGCATCCAACAAATTTATCGGTGTTGCCACCATAGAAGATCGTTCAAATTTCTCAGTTGTAATTTTTTCATGCAGACGCGCACAAGGGTTATGTATAGCATTGGCATGTGCATTGATGCTAAACGGTGCAAAATCTTCGTGCTTCCAACCAAACTCATGCATGTACCGTCTCATGACAAGTGCATTGATACCTACGAATGAAATGCCTTGTTCCACTTCGTAATCGGCATCGGCGGCAGTGGCTAAGGCAGCCGTGACATCGCGACCCGCCTTGTCGGTCATCTTTTCGACACCCACTACCAGCGCAGAATCAACATCGCCTGAGGCAACAGCCATCAGCGCAGAACGAAACGCCGCCGCGCCTGATCCGCAGGCTGCTTCTATCTTTACAGCTTCCTGTTTCCACAGCCCGATCCAATCAGAAAAAAATGTTCCAAGCTGGTTTTGCCCGCTGACCATGGATGAAAGCATGTTGCCTACATATAGCGCATCGACTTTGTCCATGCCTGCGTCCTGCATGGCTGCGAAGGCGGCATCCCCACCAAGCTCACGCAGGGATTTATCCCAATGTTCATCTATTTTTGTTTGACCAATTCCAAGAACAGCGACTTGTCTCATATAAGGATCCTCGGGTAGATTCTACCGCATCCAGCTATCAGGAACTATCATAAAACTGATGGAACCAAACTGTTGCAGGTTCGTCTATTTATTGCTATGCTTGGCAATACGATAAGGAGAACAAATGTTTAGAAAAATACTCCCACTCATCTTGATCATTGCTTTGTTGAGTACCGGGTGTACGGTTTCCCCAACAATTATTCCCGCGGCTACACCCACCCAGCCAGGTATAACTGCTGAATGGGTAGTAAAGATGACCCAGTCGGGCGGAATTATGGGATTGATGCGATCTGTGGTTGTTTCATCAAAAGGAAACTATACGGTCACTGACCACCGAACAAAAAAAGAAGTCACAGGCAGACTAGGCCAAATTGAACTGGTGAATTTGAATGAATCTATCACAAAAGCCAAGCTACCCAGCCCAGAAAAGCCAACAATCGGCATTTGCACCGATTGTTTTATCTACGATATTGAGATAATAAACAATAGTGAAGTTTTCACCATACAAATGAACGATATTTCTCTGCCAGACTCGGGCATGGAAGATTTGATCACATTCCTGCGTGATTTAACAAATATGGCGTTGAAATAACCATGCAGAACTCTGTATGGTTGGAAAAATACTTTGAAAAAGTAGCCTCGTCTTCTCCAGAAGGGCGAGAAGCCGTGGAATACGTTCGAGCGCGGAAGATCAAAGTTGGAATGCGGCGCGCGCGAAAAAGCGTTGGCGCATTCTGGACTCTCGAAGGAAAGTTCTATCTCAATTCAGTTCACTATTCAAAAGAAGCCACTCTGGAGGATCCGCGCACATGGACCTTGTTCGTGCATGAGGTCCGTCATTTGCAACAGGGCGTTTTCACGGCAATGTCCGTTTATGGCGAATTGGATGCGTGGCAAATCGAATTCAATTTGTATAAAAAATTAACAGGGAAAGCCTTACCTGCCGCTTTGATGGAATTATTATCCCTGCCACTACATATGGACAGGGATAATCTCAAACTTGCACGCGACTTAATGGTTCAATATGCGGGAAAAAGTTATGGAGCAAACTGGCTGCCACTTTATCCAATCCACAAAGAGATCAAATATTGGATTACACGCAGGTAATTAATCTACGCGCCTGCTTGCAAAACTAACAGGATTTTTTAATGTATAAAATTATTTTTGTTGTATGATGATGTCAAGAACAAGAAAGGAGGTTGCGATAGATTTACCACCTGAAGCACATCATGACGGGAGGGCCGAAAAGCCCCGAACTGGCTAAAGCCAAGCTTTAGCACCAGACGTTCTCCAAACGAAATGAAGGCTGCAATTCGCTCCTTCCCTGATATATCTACCCGACGGATGAGTGATCCTCATCCGTCTTTTTTAATCAGTAATCGAAAAGCCTACTACCATAATTTCAATTTATCTTGAGCAAATTTATTGATTTCGGTAAAAAAAGAAAAATTTCCTCTTTAAGACAAACCCCACCTCGATATTTATATTTATCTTACAGGTGGGGTTTGTTTTAATTTATGGGGTTGGGGTTGGTATCGGCACTTCAACGGCTTGAACAGAATCAACCTGTGCTGCCTGACTTGACCCTCCAATAGGAGAAATAATCCAAACAGAGTCATAAGTTCCAGGCGGTGGGTTACTTGATGCAGAATCAACATCAATCAAAATGCCCGTACCCGGTGTTGGATATAAATTTGCAACAGGAATTTCTCGATTATCGCATTCGGTATTTGAAGGGCAGTTTGGGTCAGCTGGCAAATTGTTTACATTAGCATTTGAATTTTGATCTGGCGTTCCATTCCCCCAATTAAATACCTCATAATAATGATTATTTCCATCCGCAGAATTGGAAATGCCAATAATGATCGAATCCAAAAAGATAGATACGCCGTTTTGAGATTCATAAAAAACCAAATCATAGTTGTTATCCGGAGTAATACCGACAACAACCGTTATACCCAAAATTATATACTGTCCATCCGTAATGGCCCCAATACTACCATCTGGCGGGACGTCAACACCTACGCCGGATGGCGGTGCAACCTGTGTATAGACCGGGTCAGGAGTAGTTGTTATCGGATAAATACAAGGCAATGGACCACCAGTATTATTAGCTGCAAGGTCCGTGCATGTTGTCGGTGGATAAACACAGGGCAATGGATCGCCAGTATTAGAAGCTGCAGGGTCCGTGCATGTTGTCGGTGGATAAACACAGGGTAATGGATCGCCAGTATTATTCAGGGTAACCTAAGTTGTCTAACAGAAAGTCCGGCAGCGTGAAAGAAACTGAGGATCAAATCAGGTCTACGCCGCAAACGAGCAAAACCGAGATTAAGCATGGAACGAATATCC